>Ga0126342_10004241_pt1 | contig 24317 bp, 21 predicted proteins | sample Cyp1metagenome_FD_92528 | JGI IMG/M metagenome (GOLD analysis project Ga0126342, IMG submission 92528) | Coral microbial communities from Lord Howe Island, Old Settlement Bay, Australia - Cyphastrea 1 metagenome | ecosystem: Host-associated > Invertebrates > Cnidaria > Coral ...
TAGTTGTCTCTTTGTGAACCGCACGATGCATGCAAACAAAGGTTCGTTTTCCTATTGCAGAGGTTTGCACTCGTAGTCCAAGAACGTGAATACATTCGGGTTCGTGGCTTCCATCTTGTTTTTGAGCCAAACCCATCAAATAGGTTTCTTCAGATGTTCCCTTCAATTATGGGAACTTCATTAAAAATGTGGAATCTTGTTTCAAGCACAAAGGATGAATCCTCCGGAGTCCACCTCGTCATTCGACCTCCTTCGGCGAGGCCAAGAAGAAGAAACAGAAGATGTCGCTCGCTGAAGCCTTGGACCGTCAGAAGAAGGAAGCCGAGGCCCCGTGGTGACCGTGGTTTTTCGCAACGCTTCAGCGTGACGCGATGGGAAGACCGAGGTCCAGCAAAAACTCTCGAAAAATGTGAGATTTGTGGGATGTCATTGCTTGGTGAAGATGGTCTAAAACATGGGTTTTACCACATGATCATATAGAGATTTCTCATGTTTGGGTGATGGTTTTGAGAAAAATCGTGGCCTAACAGGGTAAAATGGGAGGGGTTTTAATGACCCTCTGGGATTCGACTGGCCGCCCCGCTGTTGAAACACGAAATTAGCCCATCCAGAAACTCTAAATGAAGCCTGAAGAAACCCTGATAAAAACCCATATGAAAGTGTGTTTTTTTGCGATGGACCTATGGGGCGCTGCGCGTAGCGTGCGGACAATTTATTAAGGGTATCCATTGATAGCCTCAAGCTCAGGTTTTTAGGTGGATCCACAAGAGAGTTGATTCTTCGGTGTATCCAATGGTTCTTTTTGTGGCCACTTTCTGTGATTCCACTGGTTTTATCCCAGTAAGTGTTAGTTTTGGGTTGATGAAAGTCCCCCGTTTTTGTAAAAGATATCGATCCCCATGTCTAAAAAAATGCTCAACTCCAAAGCTTGTTGCCCGGAACCTCGCCCTTCCATTTTGTTCAACATGTTTGTGAAAACCCTCCATGGAGATCCCCATCCAAAATGTGCCACATGGTTTTCTTGCTGAAATCCCTGATTTGGTTGACGATTTTTTTGGCCCAAATCCTTCCAATCCATGTGCCTTTTCCCATCCATCCATCCATGTACCAACTCCCCAGATGGACAAGAGCAAGAAGGAGGAGGCCAAGTTAGAAGCCGAAGAAACTTTCTGGGAAGGTCCCCCTTCCAGCACTGAGGCGCACATCGGAAAATTTTCAGGTTTCACGAGACATGGTCCCCCTTCTGAATGGGAAGAATGATGCAATAATTGGTGAGACATGTATGATAATTGGTGAGAAATGATGAGAAATATATGATGAATTGATAATGATCTATTGAAATTAGAGCTATGCTGACTACACTATGTTCAATTTCTCGTTAGCCTTGGGGAATATCAGCACCAAAGCACAGGACTGTGAAGTCAAGTGAAGTCATTTTTTCTTGAATATTTGAATGGGGTTCTCAATGCGTCCAGTGAGTTTAAAGTGAGTTTGAGTTTATTTTCTCGCTGCATGTTGTTTAAGGGCTGCCGCCCCTACCGCCGACCCCGGAAAACAATGGTGCCTGGCTCATGCTAGTTAATGCATGCTACCATTCACTGACCAACATGTGGACTATACCTACGAAGATCAAAATACGTTTTTTACGAACAAGTCCTCCGAAATTTATCCATCTAAGAGAGTATGGAAACATATTTCTTGATCAATGCGAAGTGTATCACCCAACAATTCGCTTTGCTGCCGAGAATATCAGGTCTGAGAGATCATCCAAAAACAACTCCCAGCTGATACTTGCGCTATAAATGTTGTGCTATAAATGTGCTTTGTGTGGATATACTATGGATATATACATGGAAAAATATCAGATATCCCAGCTGAGTTAATGCCAGTCGGCTGATGATGGCGATCCGCAATCTATATTAGCCCGCGACCCAAGAGTAGCTACGACACAAAAATTGAGGTTGATGAAGCAAAGAGCATGACATGCATAATTTGGCCGGCTCAAGGGTTTGCATAAAACTAAAGTATGCCGGCAAATCCGGTTTTGTATCATTCATTTTCTCTGCCATCTATTCTGACATTCATTCGTGTGGCAAGCGTGGCTGTGGCACGCGTAGCAGGCGTGGCACTTATGGCACTGGGTTTTTGTGTGGCAGGCGTGGCATTTGGTGACATCCAATGTCATATGGCGCGGCGGGCGTGGCATTTGGAGACATAGACTGCTTTTGTGTGGCAAGTGTGGCACTTGGTGACATTGACGTTGCTCGTTCATATTATGATATTATGCAATCTGTCACTTAGTTGCATTCAGTGCAGCAGCAGTAGTAGTAGTAGTAGCAGTAGTAGTAAGTAGGAGTGGTGATGTTTTTATTTGTTGTTGGTCGTTGGTCGTTGGTCGTTGTCGTTGTCGTTGTCGCTGTTGTTGTTGTTGTTGCTGCTCGCTGCCTCTCTGCCCTGACGCGCTGCCTCTTGCAAGGGCCGGCGGATGTTTACTTTTGTCATGTTTTGTTCAGAAATTGTTTAAACCCAACTGAATCGATACTGCTCAGAAAAATGCAACAAACTGCAAAAAGAAATATCATTTTGGTTTACCTTGGACATTCTGCCAGATGTTTGCTCCGTTCTTGTCCTGCTTCGTGGTGATTGGGCCCGGGCCTCAGGGCCACAGCGATAGGTAGTGTTGGGTTGTCTCAAAAGTTCGAAAAGCTAAATTGCATGTTTCATCATGTTTCATCATACGGATCCGATGAAAATGACAATTTTTGATCTACCCGAATCTACCCCAGATTCAGACAAACCCTCATGTTCGTGAGATTATTTTTGAATACGAACGAGAGAATGAGTCAAAGTGGCTGGCTGTGTCACAAAATGTTCGGAATCGAATCTAAAAGTGCCGTTTGAATTGCTTGCACATGTCCAAAATCTTCCAAAATACATGATTTCACATCCACCATTTGCAGCCATATTTTTTGTGCACTGGTTCATCAATGTTTGCTTCAACAATTTTGACAGATCCCAAGTAATCCTGGGTCCTGTCCAAGATGTCAAGGAGTTTGCAAAAGTGTCCAGCAGAATTTGGGGTCCACGACAAATTTGGAGACTGCTCTTGGGGCAGTGATAGACCGCTTGGGGATGTGTTGTCTCTGAGGATTATTCCCTTCATTGCCGCTGTGAATCGTCAGTTCCGAGTGAAGTGCGACTGTGCAAAAGCAAAACTTGATTTTGCCCAGATTTGCAAGTTTGATAATGGCACTTTGTTGCGTGTATACCCCTTAGAAAGTATCTAATAACCCCATCAAAGATCCAGTCACAGATGGATTTTTCACCGCGTTCAGCTTAGCTCGAAAAGTGCGCCAGGTACAAGATCACAAACCAGCGAGTCTCAGTGACAGGAGGTCGAGTTAGCACCACTGTTTTTTTCGAGGGATTTACCACCAATTCATGGCCACTTTTTCGTAGCGCAGGTGTAGGGAAAATGATGGTCAAAATGAAGCGTTTTCCATTGAGTCATATTTGGACTAATGGAGTCATATAAAATTTGGACATATAAAATTTGGACTAATGGACTCATATTTTGGAGATTGAATGAGTTCCACATAACACTGACGGGCTGACGGGGTTGGGTGAGGCCTTGATGGAAAGGACATCACAGAGTTCTCCTACCAGGCCCTGGGCCATTTTTCATGGGGTAACCACTTGCCGTAAACCATCCCCCAGTCACCAGTTTTATGGTTGGTATAAACCATCCCCAAATGGGAAGTTGATCATTGGGCTTAGCACATGAAAGAATTGCTGCGCCACTCTGAATGCAGATACCTTCCTGATAGGGTGTAGGAGGTGAATATCTGAGATGCGACCTGTGTTGTACCTGTGTTTTCTTGCTTGCAGTACTGACTATCCAATGTTTGGCGTGCCGAATTTTGAGCCCCACTTGATGTCGATTTGTCTAGAACCCTGCACAGTGTTATCATAAAAGCAGTTTCACTGATGAACACCAGCTGATGCAGACAGGAAATTTATGAGATGAAGTACGGCATGCGATTCTTTGGCTACTGCGCAGATATGAGGTGCTGAGGGTGTCAGCTGACCATCCCTTCTTAAACTAGGACATGAACGTGTAGTCACACTTTACCGCCCATGGGAAGACAGATTTCAGTGCCTCACATGTTCCTGTGATACTGTCCTCTCCGCAATGTCCATGGGGAAAACGAAAAAAAGCTGGTGGTTTCATGTGATTGATGTTTCTTGTCCCATAGCAATGGGAAGATGATCCCCCATGACAAATATAGATCATATAGGTGTTTTTCTCAGATGGTAGCTCAACCACCAATCAGGAGTTTTCATGACAATAATCGGAAATAGTTTGTCGTCTTTATCCCTGATTTCCCCAATCATATGTGGTTCATTGCAAAGGAAAATCCTCCAAGTATTAATTATCCATAATTATCCCAGAAGTCCTAAGTGCAGGTCTATAATTTAGATCGTTCATAAGATACCCTCTGGCAATTTGACATATCCAAAAGTTGCTGGATTTTTTAGGGACTCCCAATGAAAAGGGACCCCAAATTTCCCTAATTAATCCAATGATACCCTCCGGCAATCTGCAGCATGGCAATGGACAATTCCCCAAAAGTTGGATGATTTTCTTAGCTTTTCAAACGTCCAGAAAAACGTCCAATTTTAGCACTTCAAATTGATGGATTGATCATCAAATCCATGGAAATTGTGTGATCATGAAATGGATTGTGGGGGATCCCGGCAGATGATCAAATTGGGCAGATGACTATATTGGGATCCCATCTCATTGAATGATCAGAATCTGTGATTCTGAGTGATGGGGGATAAAAAATATATTAATATTTAAAAATCATCTACTTAAGTCTCCAATCTTCAGAATCTAAGTGATCATTAAATCATCATATAGTCATCTACCAATGATCCAATGATGGTTTAGTTTCTCGCCAGGATTAACCTCCGAGACGGAGCCAAAGTGGAGCTCTTTGGACTTCTGAACTTCGAGGTTCGAGCGCTGGTTTCAAAAGGGCTGGTGCCTTTGGGAAATGCCATGGAAATGCCATGCAAATTGCCTCCACTTCACGACATGGTCATGTTGTTTGTTACGAAAAATGATGATCAACATTAGAAATTTGGCATGCGGAAAAATACCTGATGAAGATTGTTGTTTTCACTCAGCAGATCAATGGATAGTCAGTTGGGGAGGATCACCTGTAGTGTGAGACAGTTTTGGGGCGCTGGGTTGAAACCACCAGATCTTACCGAGATCCATGTTTCTTTTGAAAGGGAAGCACGCAAATCTGCAAGTTTGACAGGATATATCCATATCCATTTGTCCATATCTATCCAGGTCCATATCTATCCATATCTATCCATACCTATCCATATGCATCCATATCTATCCATATCTATCCTTATCTATCCTTATCTATCCATATCTATCCATATTCACTCATATTCATTGATACACTGATCTATCTATATGTTTGTTTATCCATATCTTTATCCTACCATCTATCCCACCATCCCGCGAGTGGCAGGAGAACTACAATTTCATGCTCTCCAGGAATGGCCGACTGGGTGACAGGGAGTGACAGGGATTGTTCATCAATGCTTTCTCCAAGACATTAGATCAATGGGAGATCTTCAGGATCCGATTGATTGGAGCTACCGATTCCATATATTTTTGGCCTAGTTGAAGGCCTAAATTTCAGGGGATATACCCCCAAAATATGGACTCATATAGTACAGTACCTCCATTTTAGGATCCTGGAGATCTCCCATTGATTAGACAACCTTAAGGACCTTACGGCGATAGCCTGTAGCCCCCTGGCATATTGATGTCCATCGGCGCTCCAGGGTCGACAAGGATGCGAGGAAGAGGAGTGATCCTCCACCCTCTGTTGCCTGAGTGTGAGAAAGGGAGAGAGGCGACTCAAGCAGATTTTCCCACATTCAGTAGGTGTTTTCCAACAGATTACATGGCAGGAGCTGGGCCACACGTCTTTTATCACGTTTATTCGTTGTTGGTAAACCATAAGAATCTCAGGGTCACGGCACTCTCCGCAAGTTTCCCTCGGGATTGTCCGCCGATGATAAGCCACCAGATTTTGGTGTTTCTGGCCCCGCAAAATCATCCAGCGTCCATGGCTTCATGGGATATGCCGCGACATGATTCCAGTTTTTGGTCGGGATAAGCCAAAAGGCAACCGCATTCTCGTGTTGCAAAGCTATTCAGATTGTTTCTGACCCCAAGACTGAAACGGTCACAGATCGAAGTTGGTTCTTTCTTGCAGACCTGATGTCTACCCTTTGGTAAACAAACATAGCTGTGGGGAATCACCATCTTTAATAGGTAAACCAACGAACTAAATGGGCCATGTTCAATAGCTATGTAACAGTCATTACCAGAGGGTAAATTTGTGGCAGCAAACGTTTCGACATCCACCGTGCTTTCTCACGCTCTCTCAACCTGACACCTGCTGTCAAGTGGTGTCCACAAAATCCGTGAGATTTCCACCTGTTCGGCATGAAGAAATGACCACTGTGCAGCGACACGGTGGCAGTTTCTGCAAATTGCCTTGGGCCAAAGAGACCTTAAATATCCTTAAATTTGATCCAGTGATGTTTTTTCCTGCTCAACCTCTGGATTCTCTAGATCAGTATCCCAACCAAGTTGATTTTCAACACTTTTTAGAGGCTCACAGGCATGTTGCACGGAAATATCTGTTGATATGTTGAAGTTTTCGGTTCTCACCTCCCCGATGCAATTTTCTTGTGCTCTCGACAAAATGCTCTGCGTTGCGATGATTGCTTCGCTGGCTATGGTGAAATTGTCGAATCCAGTGATGAATCTCAGAGAAGGTATTGGTCACGCTCGATTGTATGCACATGTTTCTGGATTCCTTTGGCTGTGCAAGCACAGTGTTTGAACGCATGACGCATCCCAAGACAGCTGAGCCATGGACAAGGAAGTGTCATGTTTACCTGTGGACTTTAATTCAATACACACATGCTTTTCTATCAATCTGTTCAATCCCATTCGTTTTAATTATCCAAGACTGTTGTCTTTGCAAAATCTCAATGTTGAAACTCTGAATACGGGTTCGTTTGAGGATGAATCCCCCATTTTGAGACAATCCATATTTATCCATATATCATCTTGTCGCGGCATGAAAAAATCTTCCATGAAATAGACATGACCCCTCATCTTCCCTCAGTTTTGCAAACAAAATCCCATGAAATCCCCATTTCTTGGTGAAATTCCAGAAACCCAACGATGGCGGTGCCGGCGCCCAGCAAAGCATCTGTGCCCAGCCCTGCTCCGAAGCCGCCCAAGCCGGGCATTGACATATTCACTCAGCGCCATGGTCAAAAATTGGGTGATAGAAGTTGGTATATCCCCATTGAATGAGTGAAGATTCACTTTTTCTATCGTTTTGGGGGTTCCTATATATATATATACATATCATCTGTGTATAGAAATGATGTGCATTTACAATCATTTGCAGATAGAGATGATAGTGCTTGCGGTGGCAGTGAGATGTTAGATGGTGAGTTGTGGTAGTGACATTGTTGAGATAGCAGTCTCTTGTGATGGTGAAATCTTGGATGATGATGATGATACGCAGTAAAACCTTGGGTCAATTGGGTTGTTTGCAACATGGGTTTGTTTCTTGTCCAGATGTCCTTTGATTTTCAATGTCTTGCAAGAAGATACAACAATCATCCACCAATTCACTGCGAAGATTCACCAAAAGGTCTCGGTGTTTTTTTTGCTGCGCCAATGCCTTGGTGTTTTTAAGGGAACTGATTAATGGCGATTTTGGGGAATATGAGATGGATCAACAGCCATTAACAAAAACAAGACTCATAGCATCATTATAGCATCTTTGATAAATGAACATCTATAATGTTTATCATGATTCCCGTCATTTTATCATCATTCAATATGTATCCATCAATAGATGATGGGAATGAATAGCTAAATCTAAAACCCGTCATTATTCCCATCATCATTACTTTCCCATCAGTATATCACGTCTATACAGATATGAAGATACCCTCTGGTAATTTGTTACAGTTTGCTACTGAAGCCATGGCCCATTTAGAAATAGTCGATTTACCCATTAAAACATGGTGGTTTTCCATCGTCTTTTGTTAACATTTACCAGAGGGTCAACTGTACCGCTTGAGCCAACGATTCCGCCCAGGATTTGGCCTCGAAAGAAACGGAAGGGCCGGAAACGTCGAGGCCACAATCCACCTGCACGCTATGGGTTGCTGAGAATCTCCGCTGCCATGGGAGGTGTGGAGGCTCATGGTTTTGCTGGAAATCATTGGGTTTGTATAGGTAAATGGCTCATGTTTATCATAAATGGCTGTTATCATCTAGTGGCTCATCTTCCACATGTTCTATGTCAAATAAACAGAGGGTATGTTTGGAAATGATGATTGACATGATGATTTCGCAGTTCCAAGTTCTGAAAGAAACACCTCCACATGTTGGGAAGGCAGCCTGACCTACATTTGATGCTCAAATCTATGTGGTGCCAGCAGGAATTGACAATGACATATGTTTACCCTTAAAATGTTGACCCCGGTGTGGCAAATAGACCACAACATGTGTGGCGTGTAATCCATTGGCAACTGGAAGTAGGTGGAAATCCTCCCATAAGCCTTTAAATATCTTTAAATCTTAGGATGGTTTGGCTGAAATAGACTAGCTGAACATCTTATCGTTTTTCAAAAGCGAATTGATAATTTTTCCCTTTCATTGCTCTTGGTTCATGGCCTGCTTCATGGTAGCTATTGACGGGTCCCCCTGATTTTTTGTTGGATTTTGGGATATGTTGTGATAGTTAAGGACATCACACCAAGAAAAACAAACGTTACATATCCATGTTACGATGTTGTCTCCATGGTGGGTAGGATAGTTGTCGTTTCTTAGCGGTTGCCCAGCAAGCCAACTCCAAGGAAATTTCTTTGCATACATTCCGAAATGGTTAGTCTGGTTCTCAGGTGCCAACTTTGAACTTAGAACTGCAGTATATCGCAGTTAACAGAACCGATTGGCTTTCAGGGCTGCAGTTTGATGGATTTGATGGTTGAGTTCTTGACACCATCTATGTGAACTAGATGATTTGTTTTGCAGATTCTTGACGGGCTGTTTTTCTCCTATCTCATGAGAATCTTGTTTTTTCCTGACCCAAATTTCTGTGAAAAATTGCCAGTCATTTGCCATTTGATTTCAATCTAGGCTTCGCTACAATATCGGCTGGTGATGATGGTGGACTCCCTCTCTCACACGGTGCTATTTGTGCTGGTGCTTGCAGAACTGCTAGGACTGCGATGCCGAGTTCCGTTCTCGTTCCATTCTCATAGCTTTTGTACCGGGTCAGCTTGCTGGATGGCTCAATTCCCATCAAAAATGGAGGGGATTTTCCATTGCGATGTTTGATTAACAGGGATTACCGGAGGGTGGAATCCTATGTTTAAATTTCCCCTTTATTAACATAGGAAATTTAAGTGATTAATTAAATGGAGTGGATGAGATCCTGAATGGGAAATCTCCGAATTTGATGTTTTAGCAGCTCAGAAGTCTTGCGGCAGGACTGGACATCTTGAGCGGAAGATCGTGCCCTGGAAGCAGTGATTCAATGAGGGTAGCTGGTTCTTAAAATGAAGGTACCCCAGATGAGTGGAAAATGGATGGAAACTATATAAGGAAACTATATAAGTTATATACGCATTTAAAATATCAAGGCATCCAATGTTGCGCTCCATTGCAAGAAACCCCAGTTAGGCTGACGCATCCTGATTTTAGGAATTGTCCCCAGAGTTTCCAAGTGCTGGTAGAAACCAGCTGAGCAGTTAGGGTCGATCCTCAAAATTAGGCTACCCCCCAAATCTAGCAAGTTAGAATCTGTTCCCAACATTTTCCCTAGTTTTTGAGATGTTTTTATGGCGAAATTGGAACGTCAGAGGCGCTCCGTGTTGGCGCGGCCTTTGGGCTCCGCGCGACGTTTGCTGTCGCTGGCCTATGACAGCTGCTTGGCTTCAGAGGGAAGATGCCCATAGATCTAAGTCCCGGCGATCGTAATATCATATCCTTGTCATGTCATCCACAAAAGCCTGGAAAACCAGAGTTTCGGCCAGGTTCCTTGGGAATCGTTCAACTGCTGCTGACAGCGCCACGGCTCTTCTTCGCGTTGCTCAATCTGCACTTGCCGCAGATTGATGGACGGTCCAGAATGGTGGATTGGGATTGGATGTCCTGGTTTAACTAGAAGAACCATCCTGGTGTTGTGAGGTTCATAAAATTCACTGATATTGGGGATACATGAAAATCTGTATGATGCTGTTTCTAAAAAATGGAACGTGGAATCCCCAAAATGTTTGTCCTTTGACAACTGACCAAGCAGTTTCGTTGATTTTTGGGGCCCAAAATTTAAGAAACACCATATACAAGGGATATCATGATATCCTGTACATCAACTGGGTCACGCCTCTGGTTCTGAACCATCACTAAGTGTCCATCCGAGTATATGAAGAGTATAATGTCCAGATATATCCTTACTGACCTAAAATCATGTGATGTTGACATTTAAAGAACCAGTTCAAACCAAGGGACCTTTGGCGCTCTTCTCCACACCCAACCGTGGTGAAATCATGCACCACCAAAACAATGGCTCAACGTGGCTCAACGCCTAGAAATCATAGGATGTTTACCACCGACTGGCCACGTGGCCACGTGGCCACGGTACAGATCCTTCTGGATAACCCTTCACGAATCTACATCTTCAGATCTTCAATGATCTTCAGATCTTCAGGGAAAATCACCCTCGCGAAGTGACAGGTTTCCAAATGATGATGTGATGGTCATCCTCAGGCGAGTTGCGATCTTGCACCTTGGAGAAACAGATGGGGAGTGGATCCAGTCACTTTGAGATGCTGCAGAGATGGTCGTCATGTTTGTCCGTTGAACGCCTGCATGTTTTAACAGATTTTAATGGTTCTTTCCTCATGCATCACTTCGAAAAACATGTAAACCTTGGCAGCACTGAGGCAGTGCTGTTTGGGATCCTCCCTCCACTACTCCTCAGTGGTGCGCTGGAAGACCCGAAGTTGTGAGTATCGAGTACCGCCATTGCTGATTTTGGTGGCGTACTTCCTGTTGCCCTGGACTCTGGGAATCTGTGGGAATCGGGATCATAGTCATCACTGGATTGTTTGTTGATCATTTTGTTGTTCCATGTCCTGGCAGAAATAGCACTTGATTTCAACTTTGCTGGTGGCTCAAAATTGAGTCCTCCAAGGTTTCCTGAAGTAGCTAATATCCTTGAAACAGAGGCAGCGAGGTAGCCAGTCCACTTGTGGAACCCAGTCAACCCAGAAGATGGTATGGTTTTTCCGCAATTTCTCGCAAAGGTTTGAGGCAGTGCAAGTCCCAAAATGTGAATTGAAAGCTCCAGAGTGTGGCTTGATTTCAGACCTAAAAATTGGTGAACCGCAGGACCACCCTTTGCGGTTTTCTGCTGCTCGTGCGACCGGGGGACCACAAAGTGGGCAGCGTCACTATGGAGCGATGCCGGCGGGGTTGCAACTGTAGCAACCCATGGCGTGTGTGATGCAAAACTCAGGGAATCATCCATGTCTGCTGTTTCCAAACGAATGGGAAGGGCCCCATTGCGGCAAATCCTGACGAAGCGCGCAGGACCTGTTGGTTTTGGCTGCTTTTGCTGCCCTCCGCGTGGGCCTCTTTGGGAGATATGGCAGGCGAGAATCGGAGATGCTCAGACTGTTCATCGTTCTTTTGCCTCCCCCAAAACTGAAACATGTATGGGCCGCGTGGCAAAGGGTACTGCTTTCAGTTTGTAAAGGTATCATTCGCTATCTATACTGGGTACCCCAAAGGGGTGGATCCTGGATCATGGAGTAATGTGGGTTAATGATGAATAACGAATACCGAATACACCAAATATCAATTTAGAAAAAGTCCGAGTGGATTCTCTTTCCTGTCGTTGACATCCAAGGGTCAACGCAGAAAGCCACCTCTACTAGGATTGTGTATCGGACACGCAGGAGAAAACATGTCAGTTGCTGAAATTATCCCAAAAAACATCCCGCACACGTATGCCAGTCCATCCATATTCCCATGAAATTTATCCCATGAAATCTCCCATGTCCCTGGGAGAACCTACAGGCCTCGGATGCCGCGAGCACCACAGCCCTGGTGGATGCGGCTAGTTGATGCTGCAGTGCTGGGATCCATCATGCTCTTCCTGGAGCCGAGTGACTGGTGCAGTTGGGACTCATTGGAACTATGGTAAACATACAAAAAACCATGGAAAATCACCATTGTTAATGGGCAAATCAACTATTTCGACTGGGCCATGTTCTACGTCGCAAACTGAAACAAATTACCAGAGGGTAATTGGAACTATGGCAATTGTGTAAAAAAAACATGTGTTTCTTGGTGATACACCTATAACCCAGAGATTCTGGTGATTTAACTGTGGTTATTTCAGAATAATCGATGAGAAATTAATGATGGTGATTTAATTGGGGCCATATCTGAATCGATGATAATGATGATTTAAAAAAGAACACATGATACAACTGGATATAAAGGCTATTAACAGAATACTCATGGGGGAATAAGGGGTACTATCTGGATATAACGGGATAGAAATGTTTTTGTATGGTTAGGGTTAGTTATGGTTGGTGTTTGTTCTGTTTGGTTTGTTCTATGAAAAAGCCATAATATACAATTTTTGTTTCCCGGTGCCGGCCAATAAAAGTATATACTCGAAAAAGCGGTCTTTGTTGTAAGAAATAGATTGTGATGTCCCACTTCTCAAGAAAGCTATATACATGATTTGCTGGAAACCATCACTTTCAGACATGATTAGAATGCTTAAACGAAGATGGAAAGATCCAATTTATATCTTGTTCCAACTTATATATATATATATACATAATATATATATATATATACACATTATATCCAGTTTCCTAGTTTCAGGGAAGGATCCGCGACACCACTGGTGGATCACCAGGAGCTTGGCCTCTTGCGAAATGCATGGATCGAGCGGCGCAAGAATTGGATGCTGGGAATGGAGAACTTGCCATGGCTTCGGTGTCTTTTGGAAATCAAGATTATTTTTGGAAATCAATGGAAAAATTATCTTTTGGAATTTGAGAATCAATGCAAAAATTCGGAAATCAACGGAAATCAATGGAAATTGATGATCTTTTGAATGCCAAAATACGGAGGAAACCAGCGAAAATCATGGGTAGAGCTGGCTGTGGGTCAAGAAACCTAGCCATGATAGGTTCTGTGTCCCTCTTTCCCTTGAAGCCATAGCTTACGAATATATCTATGCATTTTGGGGGAGCCCAGAAGGTGGAAATTTCATAGAGGCAAACGGTTTTTGTTCACCCCAATCCTAAGATGTCATCGTACCGGTGGCTAGAAGATGATCACAAGAAATGAACGAAAAATGAACGAAATCCAGGTGCCTTTGCTTCAGGAAATACGTCTTCGCTGGCCTCTTGCTGGCGTTGCCTGTGCCGTTCTGGCGCTACCTGCTACGATTTTTCCGAGAAGAGAGGGATGGGGTGAAGAAGGCCAAGGCTGGAAAGGTTGGTTCCTTTGGGGATGGGGCCAAAAAGTGCTTGGTGAATCACCTCATTTCTGGTTCATGGAAGTGTTGCAAGTTGGAGGGTCAGTTGTTTGAGGCTTGGATTGCTTTGCCATGCTTTGCCTGCATCCTTTCAGTTCTCTTCTCCATCGAGGTGATATGCCATTGAAACAGAAAATGATCGTCTCGCGAATTGGTACTATAGTGACTACTATAATGACTATAGTATAACTATAGTGACTATAGTGGCATGGTACTATTTGGTACTATAATGACTATAGTGACTATAGTGGCATGATCTGCCAGTTCTGTGCGAAGGCCCCATAAATTCTCGTCTTCCCGACTTGTTCGTCACTCTTAAGTCACTCGTCCAGGGAGCACTCAAGGCGGATCGAGCGGATCGAGTCACCAGAGAGGACCGGCTTCCATTTTTGCAACCCAGCAAGTTACACTTACTGCTTTTGGGAATGACTTTTGAGCTGGGAGTTCCAGAGTTCCATGATTTTTGGCTCCCAATTTCAGAAAGTTGTTATTTGAGGAAGATTATCTACCGTATCTACCAGTTGAAATATTGGTTTAAGCAAAAAAATGTAAGTGGTCAGGACCAATCGTTGTAACGTCGCATAGGGAAGCCAGGGTGCCCCGGCGAAGTGGATAAAAACATGTTTTTCCATTTGAAGGTTTCCATAAATGGTGGATCCCAAAAATGATTGTCTACAATGGAAAATCCCATTAAAATGCATGATATAGGGGCACCCCTAGTTTAGGAAACCTCCATTCTATACTCAACATATGATGTTTTCCAGTTCATACCCCCTGCATTGCAGCCAAATGTTGATTTTATACCCACCCATTTTCTACAAACTGGCCTGCAAAAGCATCCAGTCATCCAGAGGGGTATTCAAGGATGAAAACGCTAACGTTTTACTGTGGGTATTTCAAGACAATAACCACAACACCAACCTCCAAGTAGAACCTCAGTTTCTTTGTGAGCCTTGGTATTTTTCCAAAACTTCCCAACCAAAGGTGCAGGTTTTCTTGACATGTAGCCACCCAAAAATACAGCTTTGCAACCATTTGCAATAGGCAAAATGATGATGGGCCATTAGATTTTGGTGCTCCTACATGAAACCACCCCATACCATGGAGCGTATGGATGCTGACCATCAGGATGTCCGAGCCGATATCTATGGAAAGCTACGACCCGGTGTGCCCATCGGAGCGGACTCTGGGAGTTGAACCGTTGCGCACTGGGGTGGAGCAATGATGCCAGTGTGTTTCGGGGTGAAAAAAAAGATCAGAACAAAAGCAAGACACAGTGGAAATCAAAAATCACCCATTTTGCTTTAGCTTGCCACAAATCTAAAGATGATGAAATATGATGAAATATGTCTTTATGTTGCCGCTGATTTGTACAACCATGTGCCCGTATTTTGGTGGTTTCAGCATGTTTCAGCTAAGGACATTCCATCGGATGTCCCCGAGAAACTTCGTGCCCGTCGTGTCTTCCAGGGAGCCAAAGCTGGGCGGGAGGCCTGTGAATCCACGGGCTGACGTTATTTGATAACCCTCAAACAGAGAATTTAGCTGCCATTTTTCTTAAAAGAATATGTTTGATTATTTTCGTGTAATCATCAAGCTTTCTTCAAGATTCTGCCAGGAATGGAGACAATGGGGATAGCTGAATTTGTCCGAGTTGGTTTCGTTTCCTGCGCGTTCGCATTTGCAACCATTTGCAACCAACAAAACTGAATGGTGAAAAGTTGTGTGCGAGTGACCATCTACACAATCATGGCAACCACATCTGTTGTTTTTAGCCATGTTTATCGGGATGGCTATGCATCGACGATGGTTCGATGAATGTTGATTTGCGTCTTATGTTTGAAAGTTCATCACCTAGATCCCTCAACAAAAAATAGTTTGTGATTTGCAGGTGCTTGTTGGATGTTTCCGCGAATCAGTTACAAATAATTGTCCCCATTCAACTTTTCAACTTACCATTTTATGGGGCGTCCCCATTTCAAAACAAAGCCAAGTCAGGGGCGAGTTACCCCGTTCCATCCCGTTTCCATTCCCGGTCAGTTTTGGTGAAATCCTGCAGGCTGCTCCAGCTGTGCCAAAGTTGCCAGTGCTCGGATTGCAGGCGCTTCAACTGTTTTCGATCCCTATCCGCCTTATCCCATCAATTTGTTCGACCTTAGAGCAGCGCAGCTGTTTTCTTTCCTGTTATCTTGGATGGATCGTCATGGATCAATGATCCCAAACTTTGCTCAGGCCTCACCCACCCGTTGCTTGGCTGTCAACTTGCGCATGCGTCAGGCTATGTGTTTGGGTGATATAGATCAAAGTTGGCCATCCCTTAATTGATCTATGTTGGATCGATTTTTGTTGGATCAAAATCTTGAATGTGGACAATGTGGACCATACTGAAAATGTCTATGGAGTCGAAGGATTGTTTGAGGTTGTTTCAAAAAAGTTAACATCAGAATATTGTCATTCTAAGACCTTACAATGTACACATGTTTCATTTTTCTGCGCGCTCCGTGCAACACAAAGCACACAGAAGTCCTGATTGTCTACATAGACAGGTTTTATCCTGTCATTTGTGTATCGTATTTTTTTATCGATTTTCAAATCATCTGATCTGGGGTCTAGGTGCTGCTGGTACGATATCCCAATACCCTCCAAGTAGGGATCTTTCCTCTTTGGCTTGCAGTCTCTCGCGACGTTGACTTTCGCGTGGCAAACTGAGGTTCCAAAGCTGGTTCTGATGGGTGAAAAAAATGCCAGGTCTGCATGCTGCACCAAAGCTGGGACAAATCCCCAAAGTCATAATCCATTTGTAAAGGGAAATCCTCAAAAATAAATGTCTATCTGAGTCTATCTTGTGAAACCAAACTAGCTGTGCATGGGAAACATGGACTTCTTAATGCTGCATCCTGGCGCAAAAACAGGACACCAGGCGCATCAGCACGGATGATCGGATGGATCAATCATGAGTCAGGACGAGTCCAAACGGCCTGGATGATCCGAGCTGATTCGACAACGAGCTTTGGACATGTTCTTTCCTAAATCCTTCAAGTCGACAGATTTTCTACCTCAACTCGCATACAACATATACAACCCAGTTACGTCCTTCACAAGATCATTCAAGAAAATCAATTGTCAACCTATCCGTAATTTATGACCCGTTTTGAAGATTTCGGAAACACCGTCTGGCCAAATTTGGCCAAATTTTGTGCCGCCATGACGCCATGGTGGTTCTGTTTCCTGTGTTTCCTGTGTTTCCTGGCCGCTGCAGATCGCCACGAAGAGCTGAGCTGCCGCGCTGCCAGGTGTCATTGGCGTTGCGACGCGGAGAGGTCCTCGCAGGACGAGGCGGAGATTCGGTGCCCGGCGGCTGGGCGTTTTGTGGAGATGGCGATTTTGTTGAAAGCGGTGGAAAAGGGTGATGCCATTGACAGATTTGATAAAATCGCACCGGTGAAAATGATGATGCAATTGGCCAAAAACGGGTATGGTTACAGTGGCAATGGATGATGATCTTGCTGGCATACACGTCCATGTGGTAATTTAACATTGCTAATTTTGGAAAGGCGCACTGAGTTATAGATAAATCATTTGTAAGCGGGCAATTTTCCACATAGCTATGTTTCATTTCCAGAGGGTAATTTTCAAATTGGAGGGTCTTTCTTGTTTGGCCATTCCCTAATGGAGGGTGCATCAAGGTCTTTGACTGACGGTGATTCATAGCCAGAAAGCAAGTCCCCGAAAACATCCCTCGCATGCTATGGCATGCTGCTATAGCTTGATTTTGACAAGTGGATGCCCCTCCTGCAATTCTTGAGAATCAATGATTTTTAACCCATCAAACACAAAGGTTTTTTCCAAAAATCCAGGCGCCCCGATCCGTTTTGAAATCAGAAAATGATGCTCCACCAGATGTTTGGGAGAGCCATGGAGAGCCTAGGTTTCGTCTTTCGGTTCCCAGCAGAACAGCTTCCACAGCCCACGCATGGCGAGTCAGCAAGACCGCCAGCGTTTGCGTTTCCTGGCGCGCACATGGCTGATTTTCCCAGAACTGGCTGGATGGAATTTCCATGGTTTCCTGATATGTTTTACCCTAAACCAACTTAGCGTTCAATTAACTTCAGGAAGTCTCTGAAGTCCAATTCTCACGAGAACATCGCCGTTTTATTTTGAGATTTCCACTTTGGACACTGCAAAAAATTAAGTTCCAGAGAAACGTAGGCTTTTCATGGCTTTTCTCTGTTTGTTTGCATTTGAGCAAGTCCAAGGTTTTCGATTCAAAGGCGACTTGGAGTTGTTTGCGCTCGTTTCGGACTCATCTGAATGGATCAGCCTTTGGAAGAGTCATGCACAGCAGGTGCCCCCCTGTTCTGGGAAGGCTGTTGGGGCATTATTTGGGTTAAGTTTGGGACGCCCTCTGAACCACCAAGTTTGAAAGTCATGTTGGGCTCTATGCTCGTTACTTGTTGGCATAGATACATATATATATATACATATGCATATATAGTGTATGTATATATATGTGTGTGTGTGTAGGCAGGGTTCTATATTGGAAACATTTCCTGGATGTCAGCTGGTTGTAGAGATGATCCCCTGAGTGGTCTATGGAGAAGTCTCTGTCGCTCCACTTGGGAGACATGCTCCCTGAGAAAATTCAGGGAATGCCGTTTTCCCTGTGATTTCTCCCGACAAAGAAATCTCTACCCATTCATTTCCCGTAGTCCGGTCGATTTTCCCTTCCACCTTGACCATGACGATTCACCAAATTCACCATCATCCAAGACTCATATCCAGAGATTTTCTCAAGCTTTCAAGACCCAACAGATTTTCCAGGACTGGGCCGCCACGGTGCTGTTGCTTCCAAGCGCCCGCGCGCTTCGCTTCACCGGACAGGGCGTTCTGGGCGACATCTTGGCAGAGCAGCACCATGACAGCGGCCGAAGGCTGGGGGCCAGCTGGTCACCATGGACTCAGGTGCAGTTTTCCTATGGACCTTCCAAGAGGAGGTGGCATACAGCGGTTCTTTGTGCAGAGTTTGGTGAGTTTTGTGGATTGAAATTGTTGGTTGCATTTTTGGGGGTGGAAGATGTCAGTATAAGACCCAACTAAATTGATATTTCTTTGGGTTCTGGAGAGCAAACCAGCAATCAGGTTCTAGATGCTGGGAAGATGTGGATTTTTGCTGGTGATGATGATGGTGAGTTGCTGAATGATTTGTGGTACTATGACACCGTGGCCTTGGACGGCTGGGTGCAAGCCCAAGGAAATGGCAGCTGGCCCAGCCCAAGGTTCAGTCACATGGCCGTAATGCAGGGCGGGAAGATGTGGGTTTTTGGGGGCGTGGTCCAAAGTGGTTTGAGTAAAGAGCTTTGGAACTACGACATGGAGCGTGGAAATTGGATTGGCTGGTCCAATTTGGAAGGCCCTACTGCCCGAGAAAGTATGACGTTGGTGGAAGGCGACGGCAAACTGTGGATGTTTGGAGGTTATGATGGCAGCATTCGCAGCGATCTTTGGTGCTTAACCGCTGGAGGGGACCCCTTGTGGACCTTGATTTCCACTGGTTTGGTAAAACCTTCAGGGCGTTATAGCCATGTGGCTGTCCAGGAAGCTGGAAAAATGTGGATCTTTGGTGGACTGACTGAAGCGGGTCTGCAGGCAGATCTGTGGTATTTTGACATTTCCACCTTCATTTGGACGGAAGTTGACGTGACAAATGGTCCATCAGCCAGAGAAAGTGCGACAGCTGTATCACAGCCTGGGCAGATGTGGATTTTTGGAGGGATTGATGCGAAGAACCAGAGTGACATGCTTGGTGGTTTACATATGATTTTGCTCGGACTTATTTTTGATTTTGTAAATATATACTGAGTCTGGTTTGGTGAGGTTTCATAATATGTATTTCATTATATTTAAATTTTCCTCATCAAAGAATTTATGGCGTTTTTTTTTCATTATCACAGTTTGCTCCCTCGCCCTTCCTGGGATGGCTATGTTAGGGACCACCAGGTGACGAGTTGTGGCTTTTGGATTTGGACTGGGCCCTGCCAGCTCCAGCTTCCCGCTGGCGGTTGATGGATGGCAGCAATGCTGGTCCCAATGGCCGTCAGTATCATGTGGCCGTACTGGATCAAGGGCGAATGTGGGTTCACAACGGTGACTTGGGCAATGTTACGATCCAGAGAGGAATCCAACTCAACTGGAAACCTTTCAGTGTGAATCATGTTGGAAAAATGTGGGATCATCCAATAAGGGGCCGGTGCTCCATTGCGTTAGATTCCCGGAGGGTAATTTGTTTCTTTTCTGTCCTTTGGGGCGAGGAAGATTATCTCTGGTTGATTCAAAAGAAAGTTGGACCCACCCTGCGACCAGGTGAGCTGTGGTACTATGCCACCAAGACATCGACATCCAGCTCGAGTTCAAAAACAACAAGCACGACCTCGCAAAGCACAACTCTAACAAGCACCAGCAGCACTTCCTCATCAACCACCAGCAGCAGCAACACCAGCACAACTCTGACAACTACAAGCAGTTCAACCTCAACGACACAAACCAGCAGCACCACATCAAGTTCATCTTCTTCAAGCACCAGCACGACTCTCACCAACACGACTACTACCTCAACAATGACGAGCACATCGACATCCGCTGTGACAAGCACCACAAGCAGCACATCACGCACCACAACTTCGAGTTCCACAACTTTGTCCACAACGAGCAGTACGACATCCTCATCAACCACCAAAACATCTACCACAACGTCCACGTCGAAAACAAGCACTTCCTCATCAACAACCTCGCAGACATCCACAACAACATCCACGTCCAGCAGCAGCTCGGAAACCAGTAGTACTACAAGGACAGAATCATCGACATCCATATCCATGACCAAAACCTCAATCACCACATCTTGGACGTCCACCAGTACATCATCCATGACATCAACGTGGACCATTGGCAACACTACAACAGTTACTTTTACATCAACCACCACGCAAGTGCCTTGAGCTGCAAGTGATCCCATTTTCCGACTTCGTATAACATTCCTGATACTGGCAGTTGGATTCATTTCTTACTATGTTTAGAAAGTGCTTCCTGGGGCTTCCTAATAGTCGTTTGGGGACCACACTGACCCGTATGTTCAATCGCTTGGACTGAGGTCAAAAGCTTGGAATTGCTGCTCACCGAGTTTCTGATGTCAAAAGTGGAGGAAGCTTTGACCACGTCAAACGCATCGGAATCTGCAGCTTGTTGGTGATTTCACTTGATATTTTTGGAGGCTTGATATTTTCTGCTGATCTAATTTAAACACGTTTGATTGTCTATGTTTAGGATGTTCTTTTAATATTTCGTATTTGCTGGTTTGTTTTCCATCCCATCAGGGATGTTCTCGACGAAACGTGCTGAACCATGAGCAGTATTCTTGATTTGTTTTTTTCGAAAACCAGGGGATGCCCCAATTCATCATCCATTAAATGGAAAAAGTTGCGATATTTTTTAGGATTGTAGAATCGGAGTACCCCATTGTTCAGACAAACCAACATGTCAAGCTGCTCAGAGTCCATCCTTTTCTTTGCCGAGTCCCACTGCAACCAGCAACAAATCATAATTTATGCTATAACAGACTTGGAGCCGCCAACCAGGCAGTGACAGTAATCGAGAATGCACCAGAAGCTGCATTTACCATGTCCATGGTCAGTTTCAACACTCACAGCAGCCGCGTGATCAACGAGTCAAGCCTGCCATTGGCAGTTCCATCCTTCTCATTATCAGCATCCCAGCCTTTGCTCACCTCAATGTCCATCAAGACCCTGCAGTTGCCCGGTGTAGATCTACCAGAAGTGGGTGATGCTGTGGAAACTGCCAGTGGCAAGGTCCGGGTCCTTGCAGCGCCATTGCTGCAGATTGCTCTGTTGGATTCGGATTTTGAGGAAGCTGAGACGAACCTTTCAGGGCTGATGATTTTTCGCGCTTCAAAGGAAGCTGTTGATCCTGCATCCTGCACCTTCCTGACAGATGAGGGGTGGTCAGACGAAGGGCTCCACCTGGCATCAAGGGAAGAGATCAAAAATGCATTTGGAGAGATTGATACTTGGGATATGTTTAGCAAGGCCTTGACTAGCCCCAAAATGCATGGGAACAAATGGCAAGCAGAAATCATATTTCTGAATTTATTGGGAGAAATCTTTACTGCGAAAGGGGGCTTGGCAAATTTGAGGATACCAGTGGCACCTGGTGTGCCACGAGTCATTTGTCAGTCTTCGCACTTGTTCGGCCTTGCACTTTCCTGGAAACATTGCAGCGTGATGGTTCCTGGGCGCTGGTGGCAAGCATTTTGATATGTTATTCATTGCGGTTCAGCTTTGCTCAGTAAATGAACTTTGAGGGCACATTGCAACATTCTAACATGATGAAAAATCGAATTCGAGATAGCTTAGCATCCGCAGCCAGCATCAGGAAAGTGTTTCGACGCTCCGAGTTTCGGTGCACTGATTGGGTCCACATGTTTGTGCCTCTGTTGCAGCTTTTGCGGTATCTACACCACCGTGAAGTCGCGACATGTGGTGGGTGGCAAGATGAAGTTGTCGGATGTCGAGGGATCCTCCCATGAAGTGCCTTTCCAGGCCATTCTGAAGCGGTTGAATCGATTCTGAATAGAAAACATGGGAAATGAAAGGAAATGGATGGAAAAGCTGGCCGATGAAAATGTCATGCGGGATTGGTTTGTTCAAGGGATTTGAATTTTCACAGGTTGTTAGGAGATTCTCTCGGCTCTTAATGTTGCTATCTGCGAACATAACAAATCCATACAAATCCAATGGTTTTCTATCGGTATTTGAAACGCATGATGCCGCATCGGGTTTTCATCCTCGCTTCAAACCTGCCAGGTGAAACGCCCGAAGCGTGACTTGGGGCAGTTTCATGGTGTTGCCGATGCAGATTCCAAGACCCTGATCACATGGGATGTTGAACGGCCGCAAACCGCAGGGGCGGCTGGTGGAAACCAAACGCTGCCGATCGCGCAGCTGATGTCGCCGAAGAAACAATTGCAGCTGAGTTTGAAAACCAAGTTTTTTAGTGAAAGAAGCCAGGTGCAACTCCCACGATCGGGCACCATGTTATCCATGCAATCCTTCCCTGATGCATTTGAAGTACTTCCACATCCGGAACAGCCAAGTGCCAGTAGCCATGAAGTTCCAGGATCATATCAAATCTATGGACATCAGCAATACATTGAGTTCTTTTCCGAGACCCATCAAAAATGGACTTCTGGCTCCATTGAAGGGTCAGGATTTGTCCAGCCTATGGCATCCGACTCGCTGCCCACTTACGATGTGCGGCTGAATCGCCAGCAGATACGGCGCTTCATCCACTTGGAGCGGATTCGTCCACCCTTTCAGCAAGGGGATGCTGTGACTGTGGAAGTGGATGATGAGTGGCAACCTGCCACGGTGCAACGAAGACAGGGCTATCCATTGGCATATGAAGTTGAACTCAGTTCCGGGAAGCAGGCGACTGTTGTTGCAGATGCTTAGGGGTTTAGGATGGTTTAGACCCACATGAAGATGGTCGCAAGAATTTTGAATACATGAAAGATCATGAAAGATCATGAAAGATCATGAAAGTAACCAAATTTTAGACAGCGTCTGCTGTCCAAAATATTGTCCGCCTTTTCCGCATCCCTAAATCGACCCAGCCTGCATCATGCCAGGTGGTTCCTGGCGAGAAACTCCGGGCAAGGTTTGCAAAGGGTGAAGCGATTTTTGCCTTCCAAGGCATGAAGGCTGGCTGGGTGCAAGGTATTGTCCAAAGCGAATCTGAAGAGACTTGGCCGATGATTCTGGTTTCCACCCAGAAAGATAATCAAGTGATGTCAGTGATGCAATTTTTGATTCGCCCTTCTACAAAGATGGAAGGGTTGTTAAGCTGAAGGTTTCAAAGATCTGGTAATTGAATTTGTGCCTTATACGAATAATATTTTTTTGAGATAATTTGAATGTTGCTTTAAAGATTATATATATATATTTATATTTAAAGATATTTATAATATGTATATATATATAGGAAAGTTCTTTTTGTACTATTTGATATCCTTATAAATATTTTTTATTTTAAAATTTAAGAAAATAAATTTGTATTTTTTTATGTTTTTGGAGCCCTAAAAAAAAAACTTTAATTTTTTTATTTTTTGAAACTTTAAAAATATAGTTTTTTCTTTTTGATATTTTAGGAAAATAAAAAATAAAGAAAATATTTTTTATTTTTATTATGCTTATTATTTTTTATTTTATTTTTTTTAGGTATTTTATAGGATAAAATTTATTTTAAAAAAATAAGATTTTTTTTCTTTAAAAAAGAATGAAAAAAATTGAAAAAACATATTGGATATTCGGAAAAATTTATTTAAAAAATATTTATTTATTTATTTTTGAAGCCTTAAATAAAAAAACAAAAAAAATGTATTTTTTGTTTCTTTACCTGTTAGGTAAGGATTATTAGATTTTACCAGTAGTACCGCACAAGGCGGTGGCGGAAGTTTCAAAAATAGGAAACCTATAGGAGAGGTTGGTTGTTGTGAATCAGGGATGGCAGAGCGAATCCACTGATGGACTGAAAGGTGCTTGA
>Ga0126342_10004242_pt1 | contig 24316 bp, 12 predicted proteins | sample Cyp1metagenome_FD_92528 | JGI IMG/M metagenome (GOLD analysis project Ga0126342, IMG submission 92528) | Coral microbial communities from Lord Howe Island, Old Settlement Bay, Australia - Cyphastrea 1 metagenome | ecosystem: Host-associated > Invertebrates > Cnidaria > Coral ...
GTGCAGTGTGAGGTGTGGAGTGTCGAGGGAAGGACACGGTCGGGACAGGGTGTCTTTGAACTATAGGTCATTTATGTTTGGGAAACTTCCGCCGCCGGCTTGCCCGGGTCTATGTTATATGATTATGATATGGTATATTAATGTATATGATGGAGATGATGATGTTCGAGGATCAAAACTTGGATCCATCATTTGTCTAAGAGCCCAAGACGACCCACAAAGCCACTGATCATTGCGGGCCCAGGTTGGAGACAGAGGCGCAGGCTGCGGGGGGTTTAGCTGCATGGTCTTTGAGCTTACAGGTAGCAATGTGGTGAGGAAATTGGGCAAACATGATTTTTGGTCGAAAATTGAGCACCATCATGTTTCATGATTTTCGGCTTTTTGAGTGCCATTCCAGAGATCTCAGAATTGGATTGGTTTCAGGGAAAATTCTGACCGAAAGTCCCTAACATTTGGCACAAAAACATCCAAAAACCATGGGTTTCCTAGAGATTTCCCCAGGTTTTCCCTCCAATTTTTCCCAGCCATGACGCGGCCAGGACTGGTCTACCGAGACGGCCGCCCCTCCACGAGCCAAGCCTTTGCTGGGCGAGAACTGGAGGCCTGACCTCACTGTGAAGCCTGGAATCTAACAGTTAAGGGATGGTTAAGGGAAATCATCCCCATGTGAGGCCGGGAAATTCAAGTGAGTGAAATCTTATTTGATTTAACCAGACATACCCATACGTTATAGAGTTATAGTTCATAGTGGGTCAACACATAATAAACGGGTTATCTAATGGATAGGTAATCCCATTCTAATGGTCCAACAATGGATATTGGACCGAATTGAACCTGTTAGTTGCTAGTTGATGGGTCAATATCCCATCAGCTCCATAGCGGGACCGTGGGAAAATCCACCCAAAATGAAGGGTTTCTAGCCGGGCCATGGTTACCATGGCCAACTATAAATGGGGATAAGATGGACCCCACATATAGAACGGGATTCCGGGATTGCTACCAATTATAGGTCAATGACAAGGAGAAAAAAACATGTGATTTCTTTACTTCATTTTGCAAGCTCACTTCGCATTGTTGAGCCTAAAACGTACATACACATACACGCCCTGCTCTGCCCCAAAACGTCAGTAAATGGAAACAATTCAACTCAAGCTTGTTTGCTAACTTGGATGGTATCACCGACCTTCCAATTCTTGGGATATAGGAAATTACAGACGCAATTTACAACTTGTACAACCATCCACACTTCAGTAGACAATCTATGTCTGAGTGGTAGGTCTCAGCCACATGCACTTGGAATGAGTCCCAGATCTGAACGTAGCTGACGTAGCCGCTCACGTCGTGAGGCCCAATTTCCGCGCGCTGGAGTTTGGGTGGTGAAAATCCAGCCGCCTTTAGACGCCGAGCCCCAGATGGTGAACCGGGGCCGACTGACTGCGACTGCCATGACTCCTTTACGACCGCAGGATCTCTTGGCTCAAGGGCCATGCACTCTCAAGAGACCTTGAGGACTGGGATATCTGGGATCCAAGCGAAGGAGGGCACACATGTTTAAATTATGTTTAATTACTCTTTTGGATACCAGGTACAGGTTTGATCTATTTTGTTTTCTGCCCATAGGTACTAGTAGAATATAGAAACGCAACCAAGTAAGAAATACAAACATGGACAAACAAACATACCCATGCAAGGATTTGTTTGAACGCAACTCTATCTATCCTTCTCTCAGGTTCAATGTTGCAGTGAAAGGTAAGATAGGCCTTCCACCAGTGTTTTTTCAATCACCAATGGTGACCATGCTATGTCCCAATTGAAGGACCTTGGCAGAGAAGAAACCCGGACTGATTCCCGAAGCCTTTCAGCTGGATGGAAGCTTCAGACCCACTTTGCGGGAGTACACGGCTGGGATCACTTTGTGTGGCAGAGCCAAGTTGTGGGAAGATGCCTTGCTGCTGATTGACGAAATGACAAGGACACAGGTGCGCTCTGACACTGTGAGCTACAACGCGATAATCAGTGCATGCGAGAAGGGGAGTCAATGGCAGCAAGCCCTGAAATTACTGGAGGGAATGCCAGTGGAAAATGTTCGGTCGGATGTAATAAGCTACAACGCCGCCATCAGTGCATGTGAGAAGGGGGGGCAGTGGGAGTTGGCACTGACCTTGTTCGAGGAAATGCCCAGAGCTCGCATTAGATTAGATCTCATCAGCTACAGTGCTGCAATCAGTGCATGTGAGAAGGGTGGGGAATGGCAACGTGCATTGTTCCTGTTCAAGGCAATGCCCGCCGCCAAGGTCCGTCCACAAGTCATCAGCTACAATGCGGCCATCAGTGCCTGTGAGAAGGGTGGTGCATGGCAGTGGGCACTGGCTTTGTTTAATGAAATGGGACGGGCACGGGATTCTCCAAACATAATTAGCTACAGTGCCACCATTAGTGCGTATGAGAAGGGAGGTCAATGGCAGCTTGCCCTGGTCTTGCTTGAGACAATGCCTGCCGCAAGGGTTGGTTTAGATGTTATTAGCTGCAATGCCGCAATGAGCGCATGTGGGAAGGTAGGTACATGGCCGCAATGCTTGAACTTGTTCGATAAGATGCCCAATACCAAGCTTCGTTCAGATGTCATTAGCTACCAAGCGGTCCTGAGTGCATGTGAGCAGGTCGGTCAATGGGAGCTTGCGCAGAGATTTATTGAGGGAATGCCACAGGCACGGATGAGTTTGGATGGTATCAGCTACAAAGTCAGCGAACGTGGTGCAGGGCAAGCGAGCGCTTCGCGGTCAGGGGTAGAGTCAGGAGCAGGGATATACTTCACGGACACTTTGAGGACCTGAGCAACAGGGTAGTTGTGATCAATTACCCTCTGATAATCAAACATGACAATGGACAATCCCCCACTGGATTTTCTAGCAAGCCATGTTTGATTGCCAGGGGTAGTACGGTAGTGTTGCTGTCAACGATCCCTTCAACAGTAATACTATCTGGTGGTTAGAGGGGGGCATTTTGGAGCCACGGGATGGTAGGTCAAACTTCAAGTAGACCCTGCATAACGTCCACTATTGAAGCCGTTTTACAAAGGATCCCTGGCACGTTTTTCCTCGCCTCAAGTGCAATGTTTTTTGGCTCTTAGATCTTAGTTTGGAATAAGTGCAGTTGAACTACAGATGCAAGAAGCGAAATTAGCGATTCCCCTGGGGGTACCTTGGCGATAACCATTTGTTCAAAAAGTAGCGCCCAACCACAGATAGACTCTGTCCCTTTCCCTTTTTAATTGCTCTTTGTCTCTCCTTCCTTTCCTTTTGCTTTGCTCTTTCTCTCCTCTTTCTTGTCCTCTTCTTTTCCTGTCTGTTTTAACTTTTCTTTTCCCCTTCATGTCCTTTTCCCCTCTGCCTTTCCTTTTCCTCTTTTCCTTTCCTATTCCTTTCTTCCTTCCTCTTCCTTTACTCACGCAGATCATTTACAGCTGGCCCAGGAAGCGAAGCTGAAAAATTAAAAGCAAATCCCACCATTCCACCAAATCGCGATAGAATTTGTGCGCTCGCTCAATTGACCAGCTTGGGTTCGGTGCATAGAGATGGGGCCCAAAAAGCGATGGCCCTTGGCGCGAGCTCGGACAGTGAATTTTGACGGCTCAAATGATCGAACCATGGATGCATGAAGGAAGGAAGGAAGGAAGGAAGGAGGGATTGAATGAGCAAAAGATCACATACACAGAGACAGAGACCGAGAGGCAGGCAGACAGACATACATTCCTTGCACAAATGCTCGGAAGCAAATTCAAGCAAGCAGCGTAAATGGCACACAAGACAACATGCAAGCATTGGCATGCAGACAAACACACTTCAACAGAAGCAAACAAACAGGCAGGCAAAGACGGCACACGCAGACACGTATAGAAAGACACGGACTGACGGACCGAGGCACAGACCGACAACTTTGCAAGCTGACCACTAGACATGACATGCTTGATGTATTTAATCCACCGCTTACAGTCTTGTTGCAAACTCATCGGGGGACATCCTGGGAACAACATAATGTGTGTATCTCCAAATATCCCACAAATTCCCAGAGACTCACTTAACACAGCAGGACACTTGCGCTGAAGAAGCAAGGGGGACTAATTCCCAACGCCTTTAAGCGGGCTGCGATTGATCGAAACTTCCGACCCCGTGCCCGCGAGTTCACAGTGGGGATCACCTTGTGCGGACGAGCAGAACTTTGGGAAGATGCCTCAATGCTACTTGATGCCATGGGAACGATGACAGTGGGCAGGAATCTCTTTAGCTACAGTGCCGGCATCAGCGCACTTGAGAAAGGTGGTCAATGGCAGCGGGCGCTGGAACTGTTTGAGTTCATCCCGGACGCAAACACTAGTCCGAAAGTCATCATATACAATGCCGCCATCACTGCATGTGAGAAGGGTGGCCAATGGCAGCGAGCACTGGAATTGTTTGCGTTCATCCCAAACGCAAACCTTAGTCCGAATGTCGTCAGTTTCAATGCGGCCATCACTGCATGTGAGACGGATGGTCAATGGCAGTTAGCACTGGCCTTGCTTGAGGCAATGCCAAGTGTCACCATTGTGTCGGATGTCATCAGCTACAATGCCGCCATCACTGCATGTGAGAAAGGTGGTCAATGGCAGTTAACACTGGTCTTGCTTGAGGCTATGTCAAGTGTCAGACTTGTGTCTGATGTCATCAGCTACAATGCTGCCATCACTGCGTGCGAGAAGTGTGATGAATGGCAGCTGGCCCTAAGCTTGTTCCAGGAAATATCCAAAGCTGGGATAAGATCTGATATTATAAGCTACAGTGCGATCATCAGTGCATTGGGGAAGGGAGGTCAATGGGAGCAAGCATTGGCCTTGTTCAATACATTGTCAGAGGCAATCATCCGTCCCAACATAGTATGCTACACCACTGCCATCACTACATGTCAGAACAGCGGGGAATGGCAGTGGGCCTTGGCCTTGTTTGCGGCCATGAGTGATCTCAGAATGCTTTGCGATATTACGTTCAGTGCTTTTATCACAGCCTGCGGAGATGGCGGGATGTGGCAGCTGTCCTTGGCTTTGTTTGAGACAATAAGCATAGCCAGAGTTTTGGCAGACAGCAGCGCAGCCATCAGTGCCTGTCAGAAGGCTGGTGAATGGCAGCGGGCTTTGGCTTTGTTTCAGGTCATGGGGGGAGCCAGGATCCAACGGGATGCCAGCAGCTATAGTGCGGCCATCGCGGCCATCACCCTCGGGGCAGCGGCAACGGCGATAGTGGACCGAAAAGTCGACCGAAGCCAGGACCAACGTCAATGAGAACCAAAGTTGTTGCCAATCAGAGACTGTTTCTACAACATTGCTGTACTGCAATTGGCGCACAATGTTGGTTTCAAATTTCAAATATGTTTGATGTAAACCCCTGAAGATGGGATGATTGCAGAACCAGGACTGAATTAATTAGATTAGGTTGAGTGCTGTGTGAAGTATTTCTGCCTCTTTGGGTTGTGATCACGCATACATTGAATTTGTATGAATTTGTTTACTGTACTGGTGTGTATGTGCGCATATATGTGCATGTGTATGTGTGCAGTAGTATAGTTTATAGTTTGGACATCTTACCTTGAACCAATTGGCAACATGGGATGTCCCCCAGAACAGTGTTCAACATGCCTGTCAAACCCCAGAACAGTTGTCGCGCAAGTGTGCAAAGCTTCTTAGCTGCTACGGTATTTGTAGTTATATATACCTTATAGTTTGTAATCCAGAAGAAAAAATATGGGTAAGAAGCTAAGAAACAATGTGTCCTTGGATGTGCTTTGGTCCTGCTTGGTACATGTGTTTCCAATTTTCATTGTCCGGGGGCCCCCTACTGACTGAGATGCAGTGACCAAGCACCCACGATTCTCCATGTTTTTGGAGCCTCTAGGGGGTGACACCCAGTAGGGGTTTCAACGTTGGGTTTTGACATTTTTTGGTTTACGCATGCTTGCAGGTCCTAAACATGATTTTGGTGATTTTATAGAGGTCGTTTGTAAACCCACGATCTTGGAATTGTGAATCGAGGCAAAACATGTTTTAAATAATAGGGGACTGCATCACCGTCACAAATATTGAGCAGGCAGGTGAACTGGCGAACGGCTGTGTTTGCATCCTCAGTTTGATCCTTCATTAGAACCGGCAAGACAAACCCAAGAATAAACAAGACCCAATACTTCAATAATCTTCAATATACTTCAATAAGCAAAGCATTGGGGGATTCGTTAAAACATGCTAAAGGCATCCCAAGAACGCGCCCGATAAACATCGATAAACCATAAGAATAACCCAAATTGGCGGTTCATCATTGGCTTTGCCACGGTACTTGGTCCCGCTCCCAGAGGTTTCATGGTTCAATTCTTGCCAAGACAACGGTACGAAGGGTACATGAAGGGTACGTTACCTATACTGGTTGGTGGTTTCAAACATGTTTTGTTTTCCATAATATATGGGTTGTCATCCTTCCCATTGACTTTCATATTTTTCAGAGGGGTAGGTATACCACCAACCAGTATATAATTGTCAATAATTTTCGGGGCGCGTCATGGCCATCGCTGCGACAGCGGAGTTCAAGGAGACCTTGAGGAGTCGAGGTTCCAAAAAGCCACCTATAGGTTGATAGTTACCACCCAAAATGGTAACAATAGGGATGGTTTATGACATTTACCACATCAGAATTTTTGAATGTTTCAAAAGCTGCCGGTGTGCCTTGTCGTTGTCCTTGTGACGGCATGTGTTGGTTTTGAAGGTCATCACCCTTTCTGTACCAGAATTTGCTTCAAGCGAACGCAAAGTGGAAATCCAAGAACACAACCACAATAGTATTTGACATCGATCGAGTCTCTTAGTTGAATTAAATGACAGAATTTGTCATTGTTGACATCGCAAACGTGGATAAGTGCTATATAGATTGCGTTGCGTTTCCGCCAGAATCTCAACACACAACAGGACACTTGCCTTGAAGAAGCAGGCTGGATTGATCCCAGAAGCCTTCCAGCTGGCTCCCGATCGATTCAGACCTAGCGCTCGTGAATATACCGTTGGGATCTCGCTTTGTGGGAAAGCAAAGTTCTGGCAAGATGCGTGCCAACTCATTGAGAAGATGGCGGAAACACAAGTGAATCCCAACATTTTTAGCTACAATGCCGCCATCAGTGCATGCGAGAAGGCTGGTCATTGGCAGGGCGCATTGAGCCTGTTCCATGCACTGTCAAAGGCCGAGATTCGTTTAGATGTCATTAGTTTCAATGCTGCTATAAGTGCTTGTCAGAAGGGTGGTCAATGGCAGCGAGCACTGAGTTTGTTCGAGCGAATGCCGAAGGCAAGCATTTGTTTGGATATCATTAGCTACAATGCAGCCATCAGCGCGTGTGAGAAAGGTGGTCAGTGGCAGCATGCGCTGATTTTGTTTCAGGCGATGTCCACTGCGGACATTGATTCTGATGTCGTCAGCTATTCTGCAGCCATCAGTGCATGTGCGAAGGGGAGTCAATGGCAGCAGGCACTTGTCCTTTTTCAGGCTGTTGCCCGAGCAAGCATCAGTCCAAATGTTATCACTTACAGTGCGGCCATCAGTGCATGTGAGAAGGGTGGTCAATGGGAGCAAGCATTGGCCTTGTTTGGGGCAATGCCCAAGGAAAAAATCCGTCCAAATGTAATTAGCCACAATGCAGTCATCAGTGCATGTGAGAAGGGAGGTCAATGGCAGCAGGCACTGGCCTTGTTTGAGGCAATGTTCGAGGCAAACGTTGCTTCAGATATCATTAGCTACAGTGCGGCCATTAGCGCATGTGAAAAGGGTTGTCAGTGGCAGCTGGCTCTGACGCTCTTTGAAGCCATCCCCAATGCAAAGGTTTGTCCCAATGTCATTAGTTACAACGCAGCGATCAGTGCATGCGAAAAGGGCGCTCAATGGCAGCGGGCAAGCACCTTATTTTACGCAATGCCCCTGGCAAAAATTGATGCAGATGTTGTTAGCTACAATGCAGTCATCAGTGCATGTGAGAAGGGAGGTCAATGGCAGCGGGCACTTGCCTTGTTTTACGTAATGCCCATGGCAAAAGTTGATGCAGATGTTGTTAGCTATAACGTTGCCATCAGCGTGTGTGAGAAGGGAGGTCAATGGCAGCAGGCACTGGCCTTATTTGAGGTGATGCCGGTGGCAAAGATTAGGCCCAATGTTGTCAGCTGTAGCGCGGCAATCAGTGCATGTGAGAGGGTGGGCCAATGCCAACAGGCACTGACCCTGTTTCAAGAAATGCTCCAAGCAAAGATACATCCAAATGTCATCAGCTACAATGCTGTCATCAGTGCATGTGATAAGGCTGGCGAGTGGCAGCAGGCGCTTGTTTTTCTCGAGGCAATGTCACATGCAAAAATCGTTTCAGATGTTATTAGCTACAATTCGGCAATGAATGCGTGTGACAAAGGTGGCGAATGGCAGCATTCATTGGCCTTGCTAGAGGCAATGTTTGAGTCAAATATTAGTTTGGATGTCATCAGCTACAGTACGGCCATCAGCGCATGTGTGAAAGGGGAGCAACAGGAGCTGGTACTCACCTTGTTCGAAGCAATTCGGTCAAGACTGGTTCGATCGTCGTTGCGATCAGCACCTGACCGAACGCTGGTTGACCTGTCTTGAAGCAACGCTCTGCTTGGTGGTTTGAAGTATCCCAAGCTGACTTTCTGGAAGAACTCTGGGATAGCTGACATAACATAACTGGAATAGCTCATACTTGTAGGGGGCTTGATTGTTTGAACCACCAGCCAGATGAATTCACATTTTCCAGCTGCAGCCTGTATCATGTGTATCACAAGATCAGTTGTTAGGCAGTTGTTAGGAAGATCAGTCCAAAGGCCAGGTGCGCTGCAGAGTCACTGATGTTGACCAGTTGGGGCTTCTTGCCTTTGGTCTAGCGATGGAGCCAGTCACAAGCCTAACCACCGGTGTGGCTAGCTCCATTGTGTGTAGGGGGTAAGCCACGACGTTGGGGCCTTTGATGTGGGTGAGAGGGACATCCAAGTAGCAACCGTCCACATGGAGCGGCACAGTTCGCCGAGATTGCCTTGGATGGTGCCAGAAAATGGAAGAAGTGATCTACACGGGCGTTTGCTAGCTTCTCTTGGGAAGCTCACATTAAATGGCAATGAGATATCTCCACGTTTCCGAGAATATCCAGATGTTCCTGTGATATATATATATATATACAGTATACATATGATTAATTATAATTATATATATATGCATTTGCTATCATTTGCTGATAGATGAAACAAGGGGGTTTTGCACATGGGTAGACTTTTCCTGAAAGTCAAGTAGGGGCTCACACTGCAATGAACAATCAATCCAACACGAAACAACCCCCCTAAATGGCTATGTCAGCACATTCCAGCACCAAAGTGATGGCCGTAGCTGGCAAATTTTGGCCCATACCAATTACGCTATGCTACGTTGTAGATCAGCATGAATAGGTAACGGTAAAATGAAGCAAGACACACGGAAAGACTGTGCACATGTACTGTATATGTAAAGTTCATTAAGTTCATGAAAGTTCATCATGACATAGCAGTGCTGCTACATAATATATTTCAGATATACATAATAAGATTAAACAAACACATGCCGTGAATATGTATGTGCTTATGTTTGTAGATGGATTACCGCCATGGTGAAACTGAGGTCAGCAGTGATTCGGCGGGTGGCATTGGTCATGGGCTGAGAGGTGGCAACGCTGGACTATGGCTGGTTTGGTGTGTTAAAGGCTAGGGTTTTGTTTTGAGCACCCCAAAAAAAGACCTAATTATACCACCCCGTAGTATAAAGTGATGGGATTCATAGTAAACAATTTTTAAAGGCTAGATTGTGTTAACATTAGTTTTACGATCTCATCCCCCTATTATATTAAACACCCACCCCAGAAACCATGGTTTAATGAGGGACTTACACATATTTGGGACAATTTAGGGAGTGTTGAATATTAGGTGGATGGAATTATTCATAAAGTACCACAAATCTCCAAGCATCATGTACCTGGTATCCCAAGGAATTTCAATAGCCATTTTTTTTGTTGAATTCTCGGTGATATTTGGAACTATTTGGAGATATGTTTTTCTTTTTTAAATGTAAGATGGGTAGTTTTCAGTTGGTGGTTTGAAATATCTTCACTTTCCACTGACAAATCGGATTAAAATCCCCAATGCGGAGTTTTTTTCCTCAGTCTTGTGCCATACCTGCAGATATGTACCTGTACATATATATGGGTAAATTATAACGACCTCACTGCGACCGCACTGGAAATCATAGTTAGTAAGGGGAATCATCCCAAAATGGCCTTAATTCAGGTTAGTGAAATATTATAATTTACCCAGATATATGTATAATATATATATATATACTTATTTATTTATTTATTTATTTAAATATTTCCATATAGAGAGATTATATATAGTAACGAGCAGACACAGACTGTTGGTTGTTTATTATTGCAAGGCATTTCATGTTTTTAACTGATGACTTGCGGAGAAAGGTGCTCCCACTGACAAGGGTTCGGACTTTCTGTTCTTTCTTTGTATATCTATATATATTTAATTATCTATATATCTATATATCTATATATATATCTATATCTATATCTATATCTATATCTATTATTATTATATATATATACTATATATATATACTATATATATATATATATCTGTCTATATCTATATACCAAAGCGCTTTGGAGACAGAAACTGCCAGACCCTGACTTTCTCTTAGCCAGATTCGAAGTTATCAAAATCTTCCGGCGACCAAGGACGGATTACGCCGACCACCCTGTTGCTGAGCGACGCTTGTCTCCTGTGGACATATATTATTTGGGAGCAGAGATCATGTAAGGAAGTGGAGCACTGGACGGTCAGTGGTTACTTTCCATTTGGTGTCTTGCAGCCGCCGCAGTCAAGGATCGAAGATGGGGCTTTGTGCGCTTTGCCGACAGCCTCAGTTGGCCAGTGCGAATATTGTCACATATTGTCACCCTGTTGCCACCCTGTAGAAAAGTGGGGGAAGGGTTCCATCTATTTGTCATGAGCTCCACAAAGACAGAAATTGTAACCTCCACAGCACATGCCGTTGACCATCATGGGAACTTTGCAATCAAATAAGTTGATACCTTGCAGCCTTGCAGCTCAATTTCACATGTTTTAACATGTTTTAACCTACATTTTACCTATCTAACTGGATGTTAGTAACTTAGTAGGACCCCATTGACCCCATCACTCATTTCCAAGGTCCGGGAAGAAGATGATGGACATTTTCCCCTCTTGCGCTGTGCCTTGAGTGAAGCCCGCCAGGCCACAGCTGGGTTTTAGCGACAATCGGAGTTGTGATTCGAAGGGACTAGGACTGCCAATCCATGTTTTTTTTTGGGGGGGACATGGGGGGACCAAGTTTCATCATTTTCCAGAGACCACATTTGATTTTTCTATAGATCTCAGTTGATTTGACTTAGAGTTGGACCACTTGGAAGCTGATCCGTTTGTGCCTTGACACCTTGCAGGTGGCGTACCGCTATGCAGAAGAGTTCGAAGACGACGGTCAGCGGCTGCGTGTCAGGAACCGAGAAGCAGACGGAAAAGGATTGAACACCTAGTGCAGGAGGGCCCTGATGGGGCCCCCATTTCCATTAGCCGCTTCCATGAGTTCTAAAAATGAGTGATTGACATTGATTGACGACACTTTTGGGTATTGGGGGGTGTTGCTATCATTCATCATTGGGGGCTCCTGAATTTTTAGCTGACAATCAATGATGGCCCGTGCGAGGTATACACTGAGGTGCTTCCCTCACCGGAGCAGATGGGGTTTTAGAGGTTGACCACAGCTGGAGGCCCACAAGAAATGTGGCACTAGATCGGTTTGTCTCAAAGCCACCTCTGAAAACCATCAGAGTTTGGTCAGTGTTGGATAGTGATAGTTTTGCTTTCAACTAATCTAAGAATATCTAAGATATTTCCTGCACTGCACCATGATACCACCTGTTCCCCTATCAGTTCCAGAATTTGCATGAATTTGAGACATCAACGCTGCAGCCCCAACAGGGGGCCGCAGCAAAATCTTCGGCAAAACGCGGGTTTTGCCGCGTGCCCAGCAGTTTTCAGTGCCCACCCTGCGGCAAAATGGTGACCGTGGGATCTGGAAAGGCCAGGCGCAGGGCCCCCAGTTGTGGAATGTTGTGGAGGGTTTATACATGTTTATACCATTTTATGCCATCCATGTCTGATCAATTTGGGAGTGGTTTAGCATTGGATTTTCCAATGATTTCCACTCACACAAGCCATCACAAGTCAAATCCAGAGTTTCGGGATGTCAGGCCGCCCAGAGGCGCGTGGGTCCGGGGAGTCCGGGGAGTCCGGGTCCCTCACGGGATCCCCAAGTCACGACAGATGGTTGCGTAAAATTTGGTCGGACTTGGGACTTGGATGATTTGGGGATACCCCCGTGACTTCGATGACTTAGGAAACACCCGTGATAATATGGTTGGATTATGTTGGATTATTGGAACTTTGAAGGATGTAGATCAGATTCAGATACATCCCGAAGAACAAGGGAGGTTCTTAAAAAATCTCCACGGCACCATGGATGACTGGTTCGAAGATGGCCCCCAGGAGCTATATCTCCGGTTTTTTTTGGGTTGCAATTGTAACCCTGATCAACCCCAGCCCTAGATTCATTGGTATAGTGTGGAAAATGATGGCAAACGCTTAGGATTGTCAGTCTGATACTGGAAAGTCATTGGGATTGGTTCATTATTGTGCCGACACATTGTTTCATGATTTATGATTTGAGTTATCATTTCCTTGTTCACGTTCCACTTAGTTGACTTTATAGCTTCTTGTGTAAGTCCGCGACATGGTTTTAGATGGTTTTACCCATAGGATCCATGTATGCTATATATGGTAACATTTACCATCAATATACCCCCAATGTTAGTATATAATAGTATATATGGATCCTATGGGTTAGGGGATGTACCTTAAAATCCATGGCATCCAGGCGTTGCGGTTCTCCAGGTGCGGCTTGCTCCCGCAGATGACAGGGGCACGGCTGCTGCGGACTGGAGCCAGCGGCCTTAATGTTTTTCCATTTTTTCCCATAGTAAATGAACTTAAACCAGCATCCATAAAACATAACCATCTTTTGAAACGGTAAATCATCGAACTAAATGGTCTATGGTTTCCATATCTCTGTTGGTTTACCAGAGGGTAATCTTCATTAAGAAAGGATGCTTATTTGCACGGTTTGCTTTAATTCCAAGAATAAGGCAGTGTTCGCATCTTTTCGTGTGATCATTTTCCGCATTTCCGTATTTCTGCCGTTTTCAATTTCCGCTTGCTCCAAGCCTCTTCTACGTGACGATAGCTCTTATAGATAACCACTGATGCCAAGCTGCAAGCACTGAGGGAGTGCAGATGACATTCGAAGAAGCATGGAGAACGATGAGGCGCCAGACAAGTGAGACTTGGTTTTTTCGATTGATGACAGTGACAGTGGCCCTTTATCTTCAGAAGTTTTGACTTGGAAAACTTCACCTGCTGAGTTTTCTCCTTTGACTAAGCTGCTAGTGCTCAGTAGGTGACCTACAGAAAACTAGAGAAGGAATCCTTCCGGATGCTTCTGGAATTTTGCTTCAGGTTGTTCACCATTCGTTTGCCTCCGGTAATCAAACGTGGCAATGGAAAAATCATGAAAAATCACCCATACAGATGATTTTCCCCATGACAACCTCCATTTTCAGTGGATTTTCGATTGCCATGCTTGATTACCAGAGGATAGCTGTAAGGTGTTAGCCTGTTTCCTGGACCTGGGCGAAGATGGCAAGCGGAGCCAGAAGCTGTCCATCCGGCATGTGTTATGTTGGGTTCCAGAGGCCGTGGGTTGATGTGGGTTGATCAGGTTGGTTTGTTAGTTTGAGTAGTAAAAGGTCAAGTTTAGTCTTGATGGTTTGTCTATGTTTGTTTGCTTTTGATTTCATAACCATCATTTGATGAACCAACCAAAAGGCCGAAGGTGGTAAACAAGAGAGAAGAACATGGCATCGAGAGCGCCACTCGAAAGTTGACACAGTGCCTCGCTACACATGCAAAGAAACAAAACAAGAAAGCAAGGAATCAGACATGAACCCCAAGCAAATTGTCCCAAATGCAAAGTTCAATGGATATTTTTGTGCTTCAAATCTATGATTCTACAATATTCTACATGTTTTGCAAGGTCCTGTGTGTGGTTTTCGAGGGGATTCAAAGGGCAGACATGACATTGACATCGTATCCGCAGGTGGTCGGAGAAGCTTCAAGATGTACCACCCTTTGAGGTCGGCTGAGTTGCCCATGGCTATTCCAGGATTAGATCGAGAACCCAAAAACAACTGCTCCAAAGCCATCATGGATTTCCTTTGTATTCCGAATTGTAAAGGGATGGAGATAGAATGAGATAGATATTCTTGGTTGGATTATGATATTCCCCTTCTTGTTGTTTCTGCATGTTACTGCAATCTTCCATGACTGGCCAATACCCTTGTTGGCCATCTTCGATGCTTTAGCGGAGGCAACCTGCATCACTCGCGATCTCGATGGGTGCAGCACTTACTTGCCATTATCTTGGTCTCAGCACCTTTCTGCGACTGTTCCAAAGTGGATCATACGATTGGAAAAACGAAAACCATTGAATTTTTTTGAGGCCCTATTTCAGGGGATACACACCTATGGGCGTCCTGCGTCCTGCAAGTGTTCCCAATCAATCCATAGGAACTGTTTGGAGAACTGGATGGTAGCAGTGATTTTCTTCCGCATCGATTTTTAAGTCTCACACGTGTAGATTGAAAGTTCGGGAGACCTTTATGATTGAAAAAAAATGATAAACATTGATAAACTGATAATTAACTAGAATTAGTTATATATTCATTGATAATTAGATCATATTAGATATGCATAAATAGTTTTACTGTAACTCAACACTTCTTTTGTATTCTTTTGTTTTTTTAATGATGTTCTGGGCACTTTGTTTGAACGCCTCACACCGACCAAACCACGACGGTCTCAGGTTAGAGATGCTGCAGGAACAGTTTCCGCTGGGGATCCAAACGTCTGGGGATGTCTGGGGGCACGTGTTAGTCACGGTTTTCTGGTTACGTCACCAGTTAGTCACCAGGAACAAACATCGAGATAACGGTTTTTAGATATTGTTTTGATCAAAGTGCCTTTTCAGGATCAAAGATGATCAAAGCGCCTGTAAAAAGGTTTTCAGGATCAAAAAGGGCCGCATTTTTGCGGAGGATAGCATGTTTTGGCGTAGAGTAGAAGTGGCGGTATAGGATGGTAATGGATGCTTACCAGGAACCTTCCAATGATAGCTATTCCATGCTAGAAGGTATTTTTGGACCATCTATTTAGATTTGTTTTATGCTGCATGTCCCCACTGTGGTGCCTGGTGGAATGCATGACGTAGGCATGACGTAGGCACTCAGGCTTCCTGCTGTGCCCTCTGAGAAACAATTCTTGGGGCCAAAAACCTATCAGGAGGTGGTTGGATGCCTTAAGGTTACAGCGTTTAAAATTTAAAACGAAATTTATTTCGCATGGGTACCCCAACTCAATCTTCATGTTGATTCTCAAACGCCGTTGTTTCTCATAGGGAACTGAGGCCCAGTTGTAGTTCCTGTTAGAGGGTTGTAGGGTTTGCCACGGGCAGGTGGCTGTTAAACTGTGAGCCCGACCCATGATGGTAATAGGATGTAATAGGTGTCCCCATCAACATCATCAACCAGAGAAGACAACAAAGCCAGATCCTGGTAAGGCATGGTAAGGCTTCGTAGGGGCGATTTTCCTCACTTCTACTTGGTCATTTGTGCTGGTGAAAAAATGTGGCACGTGCATCTCTGCAGCTTCGGCCCGTTTCATGGCCCGCTTTGCAAGTCTTGCAGCCGGTCTTGCTGGTGTTCCGATGAACCGAAGGTGGGACATGTTTTCGGGCTGCGGCTATGGAGGCTTGCCTTGCTCCCAAAGAAGTCGATGGGATATCATGGAAATCCACAGGTTACAGTCGCACCCTCAAAAAAGGATCCCGCAAGAATATCAAGCACTAAATAATATGATGTATAGCTGTGTCAGGTGTAATATAGTTTGCGTTTAGTTTTTTCCAACGTTTTTCTGCAATCACCTTGAACATTTGAACCCTGGTTACCGGGGGCGCCTGCGGAGCCAACGGCAGGTGTCATGACCGCCTGGTGTGATGCACCAGGACCCGGGCGAGCCGGAATTTGGCGGGGCTCCTGATGGTTTGCTCATGTTTGGCCAGAAGAAATGCATGCGTGTCATTTCCTGTCAGATGTAAAATGTTCCCATGTTTTCACAAAATTAGTCAAAATCGACACGAAATGACACGCGTAGGGGTTCTCCAAAAAGCACCCGACACGTTTCTAAGGGGTGCTTATTGGACACCCCCTATCGACTGACACGACGCGGCAATGACACGAAATGACACGCATTTCTGGAAGCAAACGCGGGGAAATCAAAGAAACATGCACATACTATATGAATACCTCATGATCTGTTAGTTCAGGACCTAATTAAGGGGTGCCTAATGGACACCCGTTCTAAGGGGTGCTTATTGGACACCCGTCTGGACATCCTGGAGTGTATATATTAACTATATATGTCACCTTATATTACTAGACTATATAACTATATTATGTAATGTTGACATAAGGAAAAACATGGAAAACACATGAAAACACTAACCTGTGCATACCTATGCTTCGTAGGTCAGTATGGTGGCATATGGTGGCCATTTTTGACCAGGCTCAGCACCGGTGCACAGCATCGAGCCAAGCACCAAGGCAGTGATGTGCTTGGTGTTGGCAAAAATGGGTTGCAATATTGTGCCCTGAAATGTTTGATAAATGGATGTGTATAGCTGGTAACTTGATGTTTTTTCGCTGATTAATGGATGTTTATTCAAGTCTATTTGCCAAAATCATCCCAATTCATGGTAATTAATGATCTAGGTTTTAGTTTTGGCCCATCCCCATATGTTGGAATTCTTGAGCATGGCGCCAAGAAGGGTCGGGACAAGCACCTGAAGTGCTCGGGCACAGCATAGACCACGTGTCACTTGGTTGGATAGGAGGATAATGAGGTCGCATGTCTTCCAAAATTCATTATATACGGTACACAATTCAACATATTCAACTCTGCAGTCCAACTAACATCAACTAACACTCTCTTTGGAGGGGGGGATCTTTTTGGTTCATTCTGTTGGTCACAAGTGATTGGAATCGTTACGAATCGTTGTCAGGTGGCATGCCCAAAGTGTGGCGATGCGCTGCTGCCTGACTCCAAGTTCTGTAGACATTGTGGGTGTCTTGGCGATTCGGTTTCTATGGGCTACGTCCTGCGGGAGTGAGAACGGCCTTAATTTTTGTAACGGGACGGAAAGTCGGTTGATTCATGAGCAGTATCCATCAACCATCATCAACCACTGCAGCACGGCCGTTGTGCCCCCTTTTTTGGATGTTTCTTGATACTGTTATATCATCCCGATCTTTTTCTCCAAGAAGTATGAGAATCAGATCTTACAGCGCTCCAAATTTCCATGATGGACATCCATTGATCGAAACCGTCAAATTGAGACACAAGTTGCCCCTTCCCACTGGCTTTGCGCCGGCCGCGGCGGTTGCATTGCCAGAGGCGGGCGCCTTGGTGGCTTGTATCGGATTTGTGCCCTGATCCTGAGATTTTTCAGGGAAGCAATTCACGTGAAAGCGTAAGTCAGAAGTCCTATGGATGCCTATGGGCCTATGCTAGCCTATGCCTATACCGTGCCTATACCTTTTTTTTTCCCCTCATTTTTTCCGATTTTGGGAGGTTGGGCCCACTGAACCCCTCACCTGCAGGATGGGACTTCTCAGGATGGGCTGCAGTTTCTCTGCGGGGAAGCCTAGGAAGTGATCCTACACCTGGGAGATTGAATTTGAACAGACCACTTAGACTCAGGTACCATGAGAGCACTGCAGAGTGCATTTTTGTCCTGACCTTTTGTGATTCCTGGCAGTTCTTAATTTTTGCCATGCAGAACCAGCTGTAATGAGGCAGATGATGCTTCAGATATGCAGATGATGTTCCCGACTTGTCCGCAGGTGCCAAATACTCGGCCCTGATCACACGTCTTCGAGAGGAGGTCAACGGGCCCAAAGATGGTGGAAGGATCCCGGAACCTGTTGCTCATCTCAATCTCCCAAAGTTGGTTGACTAAACTTGACTAAAGCATACAAAACCCCAGCTTTGGTTAAACGCACAGGGCCTGTCCAACAGTCTGGCAATATCTGGTTATTTTTTGTTGGTAAAGCAATAGTCATCCATCCCCAATTTTACAACATTTATGGTATAAATCATCAATTTTTGGGTGGTTTATTATTGCTTCACTAGGATAATTAACCGTCAATACCCACCATTATACGCATAATTATCACTATTAGCCATTAATAATCATTAAACTTAAACACAAATCAATCATGATTCATCATAGTTAACTTATTTAAACCATATTAAAACCATCATTGATAAACCATGATTAATCATGATTAACCATGATTAACCATATTAAAATCATCATTAATAAACATATTAAAACCATTATCAACCATCAATAAATCATTGATTCCCCATGTGGCAGGTCCTTGCGCATCAGCAGTCGCAAGCTGAAGCGCGACGATTGGAACGACGGCTGCGTACCTCGACGCCGTGACAGATGGCAAGGGTGAGACGAATCTGTAGATAGAATGTAGAAACAAACAATGCCATAAACCACCCATGACTGGGAATGGTTTATATACCACCTGTAAAATGGTGATGACCGGGTGATGGTTTATGATTCTTTTAGATCATGAGTAGATTATAATGATCCACATGATCCACATGAATCCAAATGATCCAAAATCTGGCATATTATATAATCATAACTGGAAGATCTTGTGGACTATAGTTTTTTAAATTAATAATTCATGGAATGTTTTTTTGTTTTTACGCATGCATCATACATAGTTATTTATTCTATTTTTTTATTTTCCTGTATGCCAAAGATCATGTTATGTGGGATTACTTGGTTGCATAGCTCAAAATTGTTGAACAATTACCATCATATTCTGGATGGTTTCCTCCACCGGAAATATTCAAGTGAGCAATGTCGTGGGCCAGAATTGCAGCTAGCGACTCGCGATAATTTTCAAATTTCTATGGGTAGAGCATGATTATCATGATTCAAATTCTGTATCTCAAAGAAATTTGGAGAAACAGAGGACAAATCTGTGGTTGCTCGGGTCCACTGAGAGACACATCCGAGCAGCCGAGGTGATGAGTCTCAAATCTGGGCCAAGGTGGCTGTGTTTTGTGGCAGCACGGTGGGGCTGTGTGAATGTTGGTTACCGATGGTCATGGGACCATGACCCAATTACATCGTTTATATCAATAACATATGATCCCGCATATTCGCGAACGAGTTCCAAACATCAATCTAAGGATGAAAAACTCAGTTCTATCTAGTTTGCACAGGGAAAACCATCTTACATCTTCTCAAATTGATGGTGTTGCTCTAGATTTTTTCGGGTCACCAATGGCACCGGTCCAGGAAAAGGAGCAGCTGATGCGCGAACAGCAGTGCCTCCAGGATGAAATCGCAAGCCTCAAGAGCCAGCTCTACGGAGGGAGGCCGCCCAAAACAGGGCATGGGATTTTCACCATCGAAACTTGGGAAACCAAGCGGTTGAAGTGCCATTAAGGAAAATGGATTGATTAGGATTTCATGATCTATTTATTAAACATTCACGATTTTTGACATTTTTTTTGGGAGGTACCTTTGCCCTTATACAGTATATTTATTCTAGAGTTTAGGGTCTTGTCTTGTTTCCCTCCAACAGCCCTACCCTTTGGTAATTTAACATGGTTATTGAAACTAAACATGGCCATTGAGTTCGGTGATTTGCCTATGAAACATGGTGATTTTAGGTCAGAGGGTTTGCCAGTCCTGGCCTTTCCTCGGCCAGGCAACACGACTTGAACGGCAGTCGCTGTGGGATGGCCAGGTTTCTCGTTTCCGTTGGCACAGCGTTTGGGCAGGGTGACCTGACAGCGATGGAGAGAGAGAGAGAGAGACATTGGAATTATTATATGGTATTCCAATGATATATGGTATAAGATATTGGAATACCATCATCAAGCTGTATTACTTTAATTATTGTGCCATCAAGTAATATATTATGTTGAAAAGGAGTGAGAGGAATCAGAGGTGATGTAAACCACCACATTCTGGTGAATCGCAGCATGACCAAATATGACCAACTGGGTTGATGGTTTTAGTGGTGCTTTGCTTGGTCTATCCCAAAAAAGGTGGATGCCATGGGTTCACATTGCTTGGCTGATGAAGGCAGATTGCCAGGCTAGCCAAAGTTTCAGATGCATTCTCTGATATTTGTAATTCTGGAACACTTATCTACTACAGGTGCAGGTGCACTTGCTAGCTCACTGTTGTCGCTGTTGTGCAGTGTAATTAGAGATTCAACAGCTGAAGCTTCACAAGCATCAACGCTGGCAGGGAGCCAACTGCCGCCAACCAACTGCGGTACCAACACGAGGCCGGGCATTTTTGGCAACATAAGGTTGTGTTTAGTGGCCGTGGATGAAATGTTTGCACGTATGGGATTACAGATTTTGGTTGATATGTGTACAAATTGGATTGTACTTGCTAGTTCTTAAATGTCCTTAGTATGAGCATGCTCGAACAACCCCATTTGGAGGGTTGCGCTTCGAATTCTTTCAGCTGCAAAGGCACAGCATAAGCAGCACCAGCAGATGATGACGCTCCTGAATGAACATAGCCAGCTTCAGGCGCACCAAGTCTGGGGTCACCACAGTCGCTGAATAGTCCTATCGGGGCCTAAGATTCAAATAGCCTCCGATTCAAACCTTTGGTTTCGTAATGGATCTATTCATTTCGAGGTACGTACACAGGCTACACAATACTAGTGCCATGGGATTACTTGAACTTCAATTTATGGGCACCACTTTTGCAGGATTTCAATTCGTCGAGATTTTGACATCTGTTGGCGCGTGAATATGCGTGAATGCTGCAGAAGGCTCAGTTTCAAACTGACGCTATGAAAGGCTTCAGTAGTGGTTCTAATTGCTCCCAACCACACCTAGCAGCTACTATGTTACAACACCCGTACTATCATACTGATCCACACCTTTGCTGCCCATGCTACTTGGAATGTGACATTCTTATACATTCTTCCCGTGGGCGTTCTCGTTCCACGTTCCACGTGAGATTCCACGTGGTTTCTGCCGCAGTTGGAAGAGCGCACTGCTCAAGACGAGTTGAATGCTTGCCGCGATCATCTCTCCCGTTGGGGAGCTCAGGAGGACATCCCATAGGAATGGATGGATTTCCCAAGGGAGTTCCAGTTTCCATTGGGCCCTTTTGGTACATGTAACGACGATAGATTATAGAATATAGAATCCATTAGAATCCATTAGAATCCATTAGAATCCGTTTTTTGTCAAGAGTTCCCCTCACGGTTTCTTTATAAAGCATCCTAAGTTACTACTATAACTGACTATAACTATGTATCATATATGTATATATAACTGTAAATTCTTCCTAACCCATCAGAATCCATATAAGAATCATTTCTGTGAATTGATGGACCCACGGCCCCCGATTCTGGCTGCTTGGTGTAAAAACTTGGGATCAAACTATGGGATCCTCAGTGAAGCTACCAACAAACAGGGACAAAGCCACTGTGAGAAACTGTGGGAAATGGAAAAAGCGGAAACATTCTAATGGTTGGGGCAAAAAAAAGCATAGCCAGAGAATGGCGAATAGCCAGAGAATGGCGAATAGCCAGAGAAGACTAGCAAAGGAATAAGAGGAGAAGACGACATAGTTGTAGGCAACTTCAGTGGCATGCACTTATTGCAGACCATTTGAGTAGGCGTATACTGCTTTAGTAGCCATTAGATAAACCGTTTTGGTAACTCTAGACCATTTCAGTGGCAGCTACTTACTATTAGTTTACAAAGTATAGTTACTATCATCCTCCCCAAATTTTACTATTACTTTCTATTTAGTGTACTATTAAACCATATTAAACCCATAGCTACAATCCCCCGACCCTGGGACCCTCCCTCAACGTCCCCAGCTCTGAGAAACCCCGAGGCTGGCGTCGAAAGGCCACAGATTTGGAGAGCAAGGCCTTGGAGGCGGAGCAGCAGCGCAGCGATGCGGAGAAGAAGGTGCCACTGGGGCCACCGTAAAATCAATGGTAATTCCAGGATCCTAAATTGGAGGTACTGTACCATATAAGGCCATATTTTGTGTGTATATTCCCTTACATAGGCCTTATATAGGCCTTATATATAGTAGGTACCTCCAATTTAGGATCCTGAAATTCCCATCGATAAAATGGGAAGTGAAATCATGCGAAAATTTCTAGGGAATGAGTTCCCAATCAATGGGCTGTGGGAAATTGAGAACTTCTAGGAATTTTGGTGATACCCCCAAAATGATAGAAGTCTAAGAAAAAACACTCTTATATCCACTCTTCATTGTTCTATCTGTTTAGGTTGTTATAAGGAAGCTTGGGAAACTCCAGCCAACAAGTTGTTGGGATAATAATGTTGGATATACATGATTATACCATGACATACCCTTGGTTTATTTGACATAGCCATGCAAGTTTTTAAAATTCTAGGCTATATCTGTATACATAATAGCAAAATCTATGGCAATGTAAAATTACCAGGGGGTAATCAGTTGGGAAAAACAAAAGTACTATATAAGTTGGGAAGTATCTTAATTTGGATATTCTTTGGGTTTGTCTATACGCAGGGTATAGCCACACATTACAACCTTTCAATGAATTGAACATGATGATCAAGCTGTTGATTTTGGGGCACCTGACTTGCAGACAAACTCAATGGTTTCATTTTCGCATATAATGCGAACCATTTTGCCAACTTAATACTCACTTGAGAAACGCTGAGAATTTTTTGTCATTGGGATATAGCATGAGACAATCCACTTGGATATGTTGATGGGACACTTGATGATGAAGATGAAGGTCGATCTATCCTGATCTACCTTAACATACCTTAACTAGCGGTGTAACGGTGTAACTAACGATCCACCATCAGATGAGGGATATGTTCATATCAAGAGAGCATATCTATATTGTTTTGGCATTGATCTAAGGTTTCAGTTAAAGAGACATACATATTGAGAATGTGATTCGATCTACTAGTGTGGATTGTTAGGGGGTATGGTATAGTGAACAATCATTGTTGGTATATATTGATATCAAAATCTGCGGTTGCAGATTGGTCAAAATTGAGTTCGACCTTGAATCTTTGGAACCAGTACTCCGGCGCAAGCCCAATTTCTGGACACAAGATGACACCTAGCATTGCTGCTAAAAAACATCCCTGCTGTCACAATTCGCCCCAGGCACGTTGCGCGCAAGTGTCTTGGATTCAATAAATCAATGGATACGTTCAAGGGAAAAAAAATCTTATGTAAACCAATCCATCGAAGCAAGAATCTTGGATGGTTTTGTTGAGCTTGGTTGTTCTTTTCCATACGGTAGGTAGTCCTCTCTCTTTACTGCTGTGGACACCTCTGAGCCTCAAGTTTTGCCTTGGACACTGCCCTGCGATGCCAAGAATCACACTTAACTACTTCAAGTGAGACGCTTTGGTCTAGCACTTTCCGGACATGCTCTTGGCCGGTCTATCTTGCACCCTCATCAATGATCATTAATATGGCATTGGAAGGGGAAATTCCTGAGGAATGAAGCGGTTTTTCTCCCCCTAGCGCTCCTATGATTTTGTGGATCACCCATTTCGTTACACCCTGAGACCGGAGCTTCCAATGAAGACCGAGGAAGAGATGCGTCAAGCCCTACGGAGCTTAAGCGGGGCCAAGAACCGGCAGAGGGAAGCGGAGAAGTTGGCCAAACAGGTAAGGAAGACGTGGCGTCTCGCAGTCGATGTTGGAAGATCATGAGCTGATATATATATATAATTATATATATACACATACACATAAACACACACACACATATATATATATATTGTGAGTCCCTTGAGATCTCAACACTGGCAACGGGCTTCCGTTCCTCCTCCCAAAGTGCAAGACCTGTGCGCCTTCTTTTCCCCAACAAAGGCGACAAGTCCACGGCAGCTCGAATGGAGCAA
>Ga0126342_10004243_pt1 | contig 24314 bp, 24 predicted proteins | sample Cyp1metagenome_FD_92528 | JGI IMG/M metagenome (GOLD analysis project Ga0126342, IMG submission 92528) | Coral microbial communities from Lord Howe Island, Old Settlement Bay, Australia - Cyphastrea 1 metagenome | ecosystem: Host-associated > Invertebrates > Cnidaria > Coral ...
ATTGTATGTATGTATGTATGTATGTATGTATGTATGTATGTATGTATGTATGTATGTATGTATGTATGTATGTATGTATGTATGTATGTATGTATGTATGTATTATGGTATGGTATGGCATGGTATGGTATGGTATGGTATTGTATGTATGCATGCAAACATATATATATATATACACCTCGTGATATATAAATATATAAAAATATAATATGTACTTGTTCTGCTTCCATGTATGCGTACATGTATGTATTAATGGCTATCTATGCACATAGAAAGAGAGATATGACATGCCTTCATATTTCTGAATGTATAGATATAATACATCAGGATGAAGTACTGGCCTACCATGGCCTACTATTGACAGTTTTGACCGTGAGCAGGAAGAGCTATGCTTAGCTGATAGAAGTTCGTGCGCAAACATGAAAATCTTAAATATAATGTATATATATATATAATTCAACAATGTTCATCATCATCCCAAGCAGGGGAAAGCCGTGAAAAAAAAAAAAACAAATTTACAAATAACCTATTATTGTGGATCCCTCAGCATTGTAATACGTTGCTGATTGCACCACTGGGATGCTTCCGTGTGCCAAGGGCGTGGCTGCCAACTTTTTGAAACACGCGAGCGTCGCGACGGCAATCGCAGAGTCAGAGTGGGAGTTGGGTATCCAACCATGGCGCCAGGGCCGCCAGGCACCGTGCGCCAGGCACCGGCTAGTCTTTCATGCCCAGCAAAAATATCAACTTTCAGTTTCGGTAGCACATATCCTCATCATTTCCGATCTATGGCCAAACAAAAAACGACAAATGTATAATGATCTGAACAAGAGTTACCCTCTGGTAAACTAACATAGCTATTGAAAATGGCCATTTATGGTGGATTTACCCATTAAAAATTGTGATTTTCCATAGTTACGTTAGTTACTAGTTTACCAAAGGGTAGCCGAACAGTCCGCCTGATCATTTTTTTGGTGCCAACACCGGCACCTGGCCCAACCTGGCTGGTTGGGTTCTGCTATGATGTGCTTAGTCAAAGCAGTTCCATGACGAGTCAATTGGCAAAGCTGTTGTCTTGTCTTCTTGCTTCCGGAGGTATCCTAAGTGCCCCAACATCCCAACATTCATCCCCGCAACATTGTTTCAAGGGTCACCTCACCTGGTATTTGACGTCATTTTTGGCATGGATAGCTGCCCCCAACCAAGCTTTTCTTCCATGTTTAGCTCTTCCAACCCCGCAAGATCCAAGACAAGTACACCCGAGATGGTTTCCAAATCAGCATGGGATGGCTTGAAAATATGGTACCCTAGGGCACCCCAAACATCAAATTGTTTCTGTGTTCTGATGCGGTTCCTCATGAGAATCACGGGGTGTTCCCTACAGTAATCTGACTTGGCCATTGAACATCCCCTGGTTTTTTTTGATGACTTTACCATTAAAAAAGGACACAGGTGTTTCCCATGTCTCACTAATATAGAAGAAGAACCAAGCAAACGAACCCTCGAGCAGTCTCAACTCTCAGCAATTCTTGGTTCAAATGGTTAAGGACAAAAACTCCAAGGCTCCAAGCCCTTGACTATGACTAGTTCCACGTTCAACTCCGATTTCAATCTTCAGTTCCTCTACATTAAAAACACCTATATTCCCCGGTCAGAGTTCTCTGTAAGTGGGCAATAACATTTAGCAGCCATATTATTGAAAAAAACCAGTTATATTTTACATATACGCAAGTTGCACTAGATAGATTAATATAGATGAATGGCTGCTGATCACCACTAACTCTGTCTGAGTCCGACACTCCCCGGTTGACCCCCACCATAGGCCTGAGCCACCTTCAATAATCCGGATTCAGTTGACCCCAAGTATCATAACGAAATTATGAATTGGATCTAAACCCCAGACCCCCAACAAAGAACCAAACTTATGTGGGTTATTCACAAATTGCCCGTGCTAACTGGATCCCACAATGCCCTTGACCCCTTCGCTCCAAGCATCTTCTGGGAAAACAACATCTGAAATCCCAACTGTTAAACCCCCACGATTTGGATCCGGTTGACCCCTAAGAAAAGCTAAAATGAAATAGTGGATATGTCGGATATGCCCCAGTTCTAGGTTCTTAACCACTTGCCCCAACCAAAACCCGGGCAGACCCCGAACCTGAACCCCTCCAAGCTTCTTCTGGCCTGTCGCCGGAAGACGGGATTCTCCAGCAGGTCGCTGGCCGCTGGCCGCCGATGCGCATTCAAAGCCAGCAAGGCTGCCAGGACTAAGCGCAACGGGCCGATGCGGCCGCCCTCATCGAAGGGCAACCAGCTGGAAGCGTCCTGAGGCACTGGTAGTGCAGGACACATCTTGACTGTTGAATCGCCAATTTCCAGACCCGAATATTGTATTCTGGGTTATACATATTATATATATATACATATCCCTGATTAAATAATATTCAATATGGTGACCTTTATTACACCCCATTCTTCAAGGATGGGAACAAATACACGTGGGCCGTGGGGTAGGTTTGGTCAATTTTATTAAGGTAAAATGACCAAGTCCCCTCCCATATCTCCCGTTGTCGCAAAAAATCATGTAGCTACAATGGGTCGGACCAAGATTGAACCTGGTCCCAATGCAGTGGGTAAAGGAAACATAACTTCACCGTAGTCGCCGTAGTCCATCACAAAATTCTCGGAATTCATCCCTTCAACTTGGATGTGCATCACAGGATTGCGTTAATCATAACAATAACCATATACATAACTCACTTGCAAATGATATATATATAATTATATATATATAATATATACATAGCCATCCTGGAGCAGACAGTGACAGAATGTGTAAACTTCCAAAAAACATCACCAATTAAAATGGGAATCTGCTTGAAAATCACCATATCCATAAATATTATATCTACTTCAGGATAATGACGGATAATGATATACATCTATTTAGCTCAATAAAAGAATATATATATATATATAAATATGCTATATATACTAAGATTATGCTATAAGATTATACACCAACCGTTGGACATCCGGAGCGGCTTGTCCTCCTCCGCCGGTGTGGCGGTCTCGGGGCATCGGGCCGAACGCTTCTCCTCCACGAAGGACCGGATGAGGCCCTTGAGCACCTAACGAAAACGGCTGAAGATGCTGAAGATGCTGAAGATGCTGAAACTTCTTGGTGATTTTCCAGAAAATTATGAAATTTACCATGCAACCACTGAAGGGATTTTCCAGAGATTTACTATGCAACCATGGGGGAGAATGACTGGAGAGTGGGGGGTTTTGAAGGAAAAATGCTGGTGTTAAGCCGCTTTCAACAAATATCTTGGCGTTGAGGAATATTTTTTGGAAACATGAGATTTAATGAACAAAACAACAGCTTTGAAGCAACAAGAAGTGGTTTCTTGAATACCCTTGGTGGATATACATAACCGCCCAACAATCGAGATATGTCAGTTGATGAAGTCCGAAGGTGTGAGTCCAGCAAAAAAGGTTGCAATGCCGCAAGAGATACCACTTTCTGATTTTCTGGTTTGTTGTGGGTGGAATCCGGTTTGTAACCGCAGTAGCCCGAACACATCTCTTTTTTTCCGGTTTGTCACCGTTGAATCTTCAAGTGGTGGCGTCTTTGGAGGGATCAATCCGAGGCGCGTGCGGATCATCATGCGAAAAGGGGAGGGATGTGAAACACATGGCATAGAGCACCATGCCCAGTGACCACATGTCGCTCTTCTCAGAGTACTCCCTGCCGAGGCCATCGGCAAGTTGACAAGTTGAAATTCTAAGAAGTTCCGTTGGACAAAACCTCAAACAATATATATACCCTCTGGTTATGACTAACATAGCCATGGAAAATCCCTTATAAATGGAGGTTTCTAGCTGGGAAAATCATCTATAAATGGGCCATGTTCCATGGCTATGTTAAATAACCAGAGGGTATATAATATGACATAATATGACCATATTTGCTGGTTAAATTCCCATTCGCTTGTTCCACAAAATGGTCTCCTATTTCCATAGCAATGGATCGTCAAACATTTTGTATTTCCCATCCCCCACTGTTTCTGGTGAAAATCGCCAGAGTTTTCATGGTGAAAGAGAAAACCGCCAGGGTTTTTCATGGTGAAACAAATAGCGATGTTACTGGTAAATTGCATTTTTGTTGACCTATCATCCCCACTTGACGGATACAGTACGTTTGGGATTTGGAAAAGCACACCCGCGCATTTTTGCCTGGTTCATGTTGATGGTAAAACCAGCATTCTTGATGGTGCAATTCACACAGTTGGTGATTAAAAACCACACATTAATAGTTAAACCCATGGGTATAGGTTTTCGTGCTTATAGAAACCCACACGCTTCACTTTTTTCTTGGTGATTCACCATTTGCAAAATCCAAATGGAGATTTCATAAGTCATAGGGCTACCCCCAGTTCTCATCCATTTTATGTTCGGATTTTCCATGAAATAAGGCATCTAATAGGCATCTATTTATGATTATTTATGGGGTACCCCCATCAGGAAAGCACCAAACCTCGCCTCTTGAAATCCTCCGTGAACCTAGGAGATTTGCCGATCCGGAACCAGTCCCTAGCGGTGCCCCGATACATATATAGCTAAGTTGGATAATAAAATCCCAAAAACCACGTATCATGATTCATGATTCATTCGGTTTATAAAACCAACAATCATAACTATAGAGTCACTAGAGGTACCAGGTGGGCCCAACATGCATGGATTTCCCCTAAACTTTCATGGATTCTTCCTTTGGAAAAAGCAAAAAAATCCTCGACTCCGTACCCTCTGGTAAACGTTTACATAGCTATGGAAAATCACCATGCTATTCATGGGAAAATCCACTATTTCAATGGTCATTTTCAATAGCTATGTAACAAATAACCAGAGGGTAAATCCCATTAAATCCCATTAAACCACCATTTTCCTATGGTTTTCCTATGGTTTTCCTATGGTTTACCAGAGGGTATACATACCCCCTAAATCCTCGCTTCGGAACAGCAGTTCGGGTGCGGTGTACTCCACGGTGCCCGTGTAGCCCCTACTCTGCGCCGCGGTGGCGCTCGCGGGCGGCTCGCCAAAGGCTTGCGCCGTGCCGAAGTCGCTCAGCAGCGCCCGGGGGAAATCTGTACCTGGATCTTTTGTGAAAAGAAAAAAACAACTGGGTATGGATCAATACCTATTAAGACCATTTTTAGGGGAATGAACATCCATTTACCAGCTATTTTGATGTTAACCAGGGGTACAAGGTTTTGACACACTGCCACCTGGGGAGATGTGTCGCTATAGCTGGTTATGGTAATTTACCATGGGAACATGGGAAAATCCAAGTTCTTTCATGGCCCATTTTGATGCGAACATCCTCCAGTCAGGTGACCAGTGGGATCACTAAGGCTTTCCACAGACAGCATTTGGTGTTTTTCGTTTGGTGGTTTTGCGCCAATGGAACGCAAAGACATAATCATCTTTGGTTAAAAATTATGTTTGACACATCTTTGCCCACGATCTGTCTGGGAATGTACTTCCTTAAGTCCTTGATTCACCCCGAAATGAAGTTCCAAGAGCACGTTAACTAAGAGCGTAGCACCAAGAGCGTGTTGGAAGTTCCAAGAGCAAGTTAAGAGCGTAGCGTCAAGAGCGTGTTCCAAAATGCCTGATATAATCAACAAAAACAAGGATTTTACCGGCATAGGATTTAATCAGCAAAGCGGCGGCAGCCGCTTTAGATTTTCTCAGATTGAGTGTTGGTAAGTGAATGAATCGGAATAAATGTACTGAACCATAAGCGAGATTGACTGTTACCCTCTGGTTATTTAACATAGCTGTGGAAAATGGAAAATGGCCAATTTAATCCAATTTACAGATTATACATGATGATTTACCTATTTAAAATTGTGATGTCCCATGATTTTCCATAGGTATGTTAGATTACCAGATAGTATCGATTGTCATTTAGCAGCTAGTCGCTTCATTTGGGAAGTAGTGCTACCATCCACGAAGTTGGCGACCAAAGGGTAGTGGAAAGCACATTAGGCTCTACCTTCTCCTATCTCATCATTACCTGCAAGCAGAACCCAATGAAAACCATGGAACCCACATGGATAATCTCAATCTATATATCTTGTACTTGATTTCTGACCATGTTCCGCCTTTCCTGATAACCCCCTATGTCCCATACATAAAGGGACATTACTAAACTGAGGACCTGTGACATCATTTGAAACCTCTAAAAATCATGAAGAATCAGAACGTTTCAATGATTCCGCTGATTCATCAAGGGCTACCCTCTGGTAACTTAGCATAGCTATGAAACATGGCCCATTTATAGATGATTTACCTATTAATGATGGTGATTTTCCACAGTTATGTTAGTTTACCAGAGGGTAAACCTCCATTGTAAAAATTACCAAGCAAAAAATCATGTCACTCGCGCGCCTGTGTAACAAATACAATAAAAAAACACTACCTGGCTAACTTTGCGATCCAACTTCGGAACAACCAAGGCGCGTCTACCTCCAACTTCCTCCGGGAAAGACAGGAGGATGTTGGTGGGCTTCAAGTCCCGATGGAGGATGCCCTGACGGTGTAAATGCTGCAAGCCCAGCAAAATATCCTCGGCACCGTTGTTGGAACATCGGCTGTAGCCATCGGTTCTTGGAGTTGAACCATCCACACTGCAAAAAAAACGAGCAGTTTGAATCGGACAAAGGGCAAAGGGTGGAACAAACATGAACAAACAATATGCATGATTAACCCGAATCAAAAAGACAATACAGAAACAGAAACACGGCATAAAAAGGACACCTACACCACATACATCACTTCTCTGATTTCCCCCGAGCTCCACCGTTGCAACAAGTGTCAATCAGGAAGTGCCACGTCTGTTCCTTGGCAGGGCTGGCCACGAGTCGGAAGGGCCGAGTCAAAATGACTCATTTGCCTCACCATTGTTGTGATCATCCACAATTACCCCATTACGATGTTCAGGAGGATATCATGATACATCCGGACCTTCATGTCCGGCGTAAAGACCTCCCACCTGTGGATCCATAAACACCAAGCTGCTGTCGATAGCGGCTCCTTGGGCGTCATCAGGTTGCCGTCGTGCCAAATCATCTCCGCCAACGATCCCCCATTGCCTTGGACCAGGGATCAGGAACCGGTGCAGTAACCCCCCAGCCACGGAATTGTGATGATGTCATTACTCTTCGGTCTTCTTTGGCGCATATAGATGTAGATCCAATATATATATATATATATATATCTATAGACAGATAGATAGATATAGATATAGATATAGATATAGATATAGATATAGATATAGATATATATATATATATATATATATACATATTTATATATATAGAGATATTTTTATATATATACATATTTAAATATATATAGATAAATAGAAATAGACATAAATAATGTTGTACATATATACATATACATGTATATATATATATAATATGGATATAAAGATATAGATATAGACATAGATATAGATATATAGATTCACAGCAAATGTTCAAGAAATTCCAATCGTACAGGAGAGCACCAAAATAGCTTTGTGAATGTTCATTCCCCCTTTTTCGATGTTCCGGTATCTCTTGACCCATACCCATATCAACAACTGTTCGCCAAAATGAGTATGTGAAATTCTTTGGCTTTGATCTTAAAATCTAGATTCCTCTTCTACAAGTACTTATATACCCTCTGGTAAACTAACATAACTATGGAAAATCACAATTTTCAGTGGGTAAATCCACTATATATAAATATCTATAAATATCTATAAATGATAATTTTCAATAGCTATGTTAAATTACCAGAGGGTTACCACAGCATACCACAGCAATTCATACCCCAAGGAGCAGTACTGCATCAGGATGAAGAGGAACGGCACAAAGGGACAGAATTCCGACCTTCGGGAGAGCTCCAACCAGCTGTGTTTGTACTCCACGATGTTGGGATGGTGTAGACCTAACCCCGCAGCTCTGCAAATCTGCAAGCTGCGAAGAAAAATGCTGAGCACGATGTTGGGATGGCTGAAACGAAAGGCAACCAAAAGCAGAAAAAACGCAACAACCAAAAAAAAAAACACATTAGAGCTGGCTTCGTATATGCCTCCAATTGCCACCATTTATAGCGCAAGGTTAAACATTTATAAACATCTTTAAGCTCTCCATCCAGTCGGTCAGGCACCAAACGCCGCCCCGCGTAGCCAGGGAGCGTTCAAAGGTCTTCACCTCTCTAACCATGTCGCGGAGCCAAACTTTGTTGTCACCCACTGGCACTTTTTTCACCTGAGATCCGTGTTGAAAAACAAGACCCGGATCATAGATTCACCGATAAATTACCTCTAAGTCACAACCTAAGTCTTGGTATGTGAATGTATGTGATGATTATCCACTATTTTTGTATGTAATCTGACCTTATTGACCAGAACACATAATTCATATAATCATACAATCCGTCATTCCATTCTTATCCGTTGTTACTGATTGTTTGAGAGGGATACCCGTGGTGGATTATGATATATAACCAATCAACCATGGTTTTGGTCATGTGGGCCTGATGGTGACCATGTGACCATGTGATGGCTTCAAACATGAGGATTCAATGTCAATGAGTCAACCAATCTGGTTGGTGGTTCCAACCCCTCTGAAAAATTTGAGTCCGTCAGTTGGGATGATGACATTCCCAATATATGGAAAAATAAAATTCATGTTCCAGACCACCAATCAGATGGAGGTAAATGGGGATGTAACCAGCCAGTGGCTGGATTCTTTTGTGACCCTTTGACACTTGTGTTGACCAAGGAACCACGGATATATGATGACATATGGGTGTGCGGGGATGCCCATAAAATGGCAATTTTAAGGAGGAAACCTCACTGGTGGATTTAGCAGTGCCCTGCGTGAAAGCAGAAACTCAACCAGTCAATCGATACTGGTCACATTGTGCTTATTTACCTTTCATTCTCTTGGATTCTCTTAGGGCAAGCCTCTTCCCACACCAATATTTGACTATCTGACTATCTGTGTGTGATTGGATATCTTTACTCAGGAGGAACATGGAGCCGCCTAAGCACCCGCCGCTTGCCCACACACCCGCCAACCCACCTTTGAGCGAGTCACTGCATAGTCCCCCAGCATCATGTCATCCAAGACATGTCGACAAAGGAAGACAGCTCCAAAGCTTCCGGACCCCAGAAGCCGAGTCTCTTGAAAAAAGCGCGCGTAGTAACCTGGGAGTGTTGGGGCCACCATAAAGTTTGTTTTTCGGATGGCCAAACCTGGATGCCCTGCATCATCTGCATCGCTCTTTTACCGCATAGTATATTCCTACTTTGGATGCTTGTTATCAACCCTTTTCCCCTGAAGTACCAGTCGAGTCAACGATTCATCCCCAGGTTCGTTGGTCACCGTTGTCGGTGAAGTCCCTTCGGTTGCTGAAATCTAGCCTCTCAACACTGGTAGCAAGAAAAAAACATACAAAAGAAAACTATGTTTTCATGATTGACTCTCTTTGAAACATATCCTCATATAATAAACAGACCCCGAAATCAGGTGTTCATTTTTCAAATCCCATCAAATCTCCATGTTCCCTCCTCAAAATCCTATAATTCCTATGGTTTTCCTATGATTTTCCCATTAAAACCTCCATTTTCCTATGGTTTTCCTATGATTTTCCCTGGGTCTTGGGGATCCCCCAAGCGTATCCCCGTGGAGATTTTCATGATTTTCCGAGGCGCCGGTGTTCAGCAGCCCCGCAGGCAGGTGCCTCAGCGCCGCGGCCGCGGCCTGTTCCGCCTTAGCGCCGCCCTCGGAGGCGAAGATGGGGACCTCTGTGGGGTCCACGCCCTGCCGCCGGAGACCGGAGATGGTGAAATTTTGGTAGTGTCCAATCCCATGACGGATCCATGGTGCTGGTATATATACTAACATAAAGGGGGTATATTGATGGGATCCATGTTACCATATATAGCAGCACCATGGATCCTATGGGAATGGTTAATCTATGGTTAATCTATGGTTAATCTATGGTTAATGATGGTTAATAATAATCAAAAGAAGATTAACCAATATATATAATCATTAATTAATAGCATTTGGTATACAATTTTCATAGCATTATAATCATCATATATCATTAATTAATAATAGTATACCATTTGGGAAGATCTGGGACGTATATATACCATTACTGGTTGGTGGTTTCACTACCCCTCTGAAAAATATGAAAGTGAGTTGAGATCATGACATTCCCGATAGATGGAAAAATACAATTCATGTTCCAAACCACCAACCAAACACTAGTAATTACAACTATAGTGCAATAGTGATTAGTACTGCAATGGTAACTATATAATGGTAACAATAATGGTACAGTAACTACAAAAACAATTATAATGAGTATTAGTTGTGAATGATAACTATAATAACTACAACAACAATACTAGTAACTATAGTGATTATAACAACTGTAGTAATTGTGAAGAAGCTTTTTGGTTATAGTACAGTGATATGGCATAGTAACCATAGTACTGTAATAGTAACAATAATAGTAACAATAATAATAACAATACTAGTAACAATAATAGCAACAATGCTAGTAACTATAGTGATTATAACATCTATAATGATAAATCAGTTGTTAATCATAACTAGAATAACTAGAATACCTATAGCAACTATAATAATGAGACTAGTGATGATTAATGAACCTAGTGATTATCATCTGACTGTAACTATATATGGTAATGAGCATTTAATGGCACTATAGTGATTGCAGTGATTCTATAGCAATTAAATACCATGGTAGTATGTTCCACCAGTCATGATGGTGAATAATAGTGATTATAACTATAACTGTAATAATGGTAATTATCATGACTCATGGGGTGAATAATGGATGATTATAACTAATGGGCTACAATTAATTTTATTGTTATAATAATAGTAATGGCCATGATTATGTTCAATTTAAAAAAATGAACCATCAAATCAAATGAAGATGGAAATTGCTATTTATAATGCAGTAATAGCTATGATATTTACGGCTTTAAATAGTAGATATTTATGGTACTAGTTATATTATATATGAAAAAAAATATTGATATAAAAGTTATTTATTTTAGCAAATATTAGCAATTATGAGCTATGATGCACTTCACAGGAACATTAGTTATGAACTATGTCCATGTTATAAAGAAACTAGAATAGTTCCGGTACAATGAAACAAGTAATATTTTTGTATTGAAATAAGTATGACCAACTATAGCACTATACTAGTAACATAATCATAGCAATCATATTTATGATAGTAACAAACATACTCATAATAAACACTTATAGTTAATGATAAAAACATGTTATGATATGTTATGATCAACCATGAGCTGACCAATTGCTCCTCCATTTTTTGAAGCTTTCTAATATGATTTCATCCTATCCCAGGGTAATGAGATCCCAATCCAGCGACCGCGGGCCTTGGCGTTGAGCAAGAACGGATTGCTGTCATAGTCTCCAATGGCTTCCTCCAAAGAGTGGCCGGTTACCCTCGAAGAATGTGGACATAGGGGGGATACAAAAGCGGCGAAGTTGCTAGGGTTGCACCAATAATATCCAATAATGATAATGATGATAGGGACATGTTATTGGACATATATATATATATTGGACATAAAATCCGACAATCTGAGATTTGGGTTGGTCTGAAATGGCTGAAAATGGCTGAGAATAAGGAAATCGAACATGATATATTTGTGGCAAACTATGACTTCAGTTCATCTTAGCGTGGTTCCATGTCTGTGGAGGGGAAAACTATGATTAATCAATGGATTTGGACCCCGTGTCTTCCCCACTGATGTGCAATCCACAATAAAATTCACCATCCCCACATATCAACAGATTGAGGGCTACTACAAATATCTACAAATTGTCCCAGCCTGATGTATGCTCAATAAACCACATTGGGGAGGATTTACTTGTGGATTTTGGAGTCCGGGCGGAGGCCCCTCCGCAGAATCTGCCAGGTCTGATTCTTCCGGGTTCGTCGCCCTTGCCCTTCTGACACCTGCCTGCCCCAGCCTCTGATGATTGTTGATGAACATGTGAAACCATAATGCTTGGACCGTTGCAGGGTATGAGAAATGTCAACCAGTCAAAGGGATTCAAAGGGCATGTGCACTCGAATTGATCCAATCAAATGTCATAGAATTCAGGTCCTTGTAGCAAGTCAGTGACAGCAAATGTGAGTCACTTTGTGGAAAGCCCACATGAAAACCCTACCATGGAAATCCTGGCAGACCAAATGATGTCTAGGTCTGTCCCATTTTGACGGAGCAAATGCATCCCAGCCACAGGCTTCACCGGAAAGGTGTCCATGGTGTCCCTTTCACTCTCCCAGTAAAATCCAGTGGTCTGAAATGTTTACACGATCATTCCACGGTTTAAAGGGCCATGAATTGTAGGTACATCCAACAACCACCGATGGTGAAATCGAGAGCCATCCAGTTGCGCCCAGACTAGCGTTTTATCACTACATTTCCATGAGATGTCCCTTTTTGGTTTTCGTTTTATCCCCTTTAATTCACTGCTACATTTTCAAGAATGTGAAGCCCAGATTGTTTTTTCTCCCTAGTGGATTCATGAGTGGGGTTCCCCCCATCATAAAATCGTAGAGTTTTTTAGGGTGTCCATTAATTTTTCAGACAATCCCATTAAATTTCCATGATAAATCTATGATGACACCATTGTTTTGCTGGTTATTCATGATATCTGCGTCAAATTCAAATTCATGTTGATTTCTCCCCTCCAAAAAAAAAGATTAACCTATAGAATCTATGTTAGCACCATTTTTTGCTGGTTATCCACAATATGTTGGTTAAATTCATTGTATTTTTCACCATAAAAAAAAAACAGATTTCCGACCAAGTCTCGATAGCATCGCCCTGCTCTTCGCCGTCAGAAGCTCCCAGCCGATCGAGGCGGCTATCCTCTTGGAAGTCCTCTCGGGCGAAGGGGTGGCACGTCCCATGTAACAAACAGGGACGTCAAAGGGAAAGCATGGGGAAATTTTATGGGAAAACAATCACCATTGGGAATTTCCTGGGATTTTTGTTGGAATTTGGGGATTTCAGGGAAGCCCCATTTTTTGCAAACTCATCTTGCATTTGCGGAAGGGACCACCCAAGAAAACTGTCCCCTATAGATTCCCCAAAAGGCCTTCCAAGTAGTAGACTTCCGTCTAGGAACATGTTTCAAATCACCTTAAACAAACCTAGGCCATATTGCAAAATATTGAGTTGTACTGAATTAGCCGTCACCAGTATCTCTCTCACCTTTCTGTTGGCAGTAAAGTCATCAGAGGTTATCTGTCAAACCCCCATTTTAGCCCACGTTTAATGGCGAATGTAACCCAAGCAAAGTGCACAAAACACTCCGAAGATTCGCATATCTATGGCAACTTCATTGCCTCCAGGACAAAGGACACTTCAAGACCAGAGCCTTCGTCATGTTTCTGTACACACTAACTACGACCCAAATATGATTTGATTGTAAATACGAGTGCGGACATGGATATTATGTATATATGCGTATGTATATATATATGTGTATATATATATGTGTGTGTGTCTATACATGTATGCATTTTAAATGCAATATGTGCGAATAATTGTAAGTATATAGAGATTTGAAATAGAAACGTATGTATACGTCATGATCATTATTATTCATGCATTCATAAGATGATTCATATGACATGCCATCCGTCCCCTCCCAACGCCGTGTTTCGTGTTGCCCAGCTCCTCACGTTCATCGCAGGTCTTGTGAAATCTGAGGCCTGCAGCATTCACCATCTCCATAAAGGTCTCCACATCGAAGCCTTCCAGGTCCATGTCTCCAGAGTTGTCCTGGGCGGCCATGGCTTGGTTGAAATAAGGGACAAAACAGGAGAGAAACGGAGGCTTTTGTGCCGTGTTTACATGTGTAGCTTCGCCATTGTATGTGTTTTTTGTTCATCCTTCACGACTATTTTCATATATATGTGATCATATATCATATATGGTTTTTATATGTTTTTATCTAGTTGTGAGTTGGGTTGCGTTTTCCGTCACCTTTTTCATACCTTTTCAAGGAAACAAATGCAAACCCTCAGACACGGTGTGGATGAATCATCCGGAGCGGGATTGACAAGGAAAACGCTCCATATGATTTACCTCCAAAAAAAAGTGGCCAGGTCCCATTGCCAACCACCATTTAGTTTGATGATTTTCCCAGCTAGAAACCTCCATTTACAAACTCAAACCGGCCAGTCTCGTACTTGGCTCGCTTCGTCTCATCCGACAGGACGCTAAACGCTTCGGCCACTTTCCTGGGCTGCAACCCAGCAGGGACTCTGATTTCCACAATTCAAGCCCACTTTACCAGTGACTTTATAGTTATAAAATCAAAAATCGGGTGATCATTCCATAAATGAGGTCATAACTTATATTGTTATAACTTATAACTTATAACTGACTTATAACTGGCTTCGGGGCCATAACTGTTGTGGATTGGTGTAAGGGACCACCATTCCAGGAAACCAACACTGGTGCTATGGGTCTCCTTGGTGACTTCTCTTTTTGATCACCGTGAATCCATCAATGTCCATCAATCCATCAATGTTCATCAATCCTTGCACACGCACACCTATATATATATATCTATATCTAATATATATATATATATATATAAAATCCGAGCTTCTGAAGTTTATGTGAAATTTCATATAGATGTGGAGTGAATCCATCAAATTCAAATATCATTGTAATATCATAATCAATCATTATCAGTCCATCAATCCAATCTGCATCCGAGCTTCTGAAACTTCAATTTCGCATCTTTATCATCAGGATTTTTATCCGGGTGAAACCGCAAGGATCGCTTCCGGTATGCGCGCTTGATGTCGTCCGCTTTGGCACTGCGGGAGACGCCAAGTATCCTCGAATCCCCCAATCTTCGAGTCCCCGACCCCAAACAAATCACATGATTTGCTATAAAGCTTGTTACAGTACATAATACATATACACCATCATGTCATATAATTACATACATATACCCCCATTTACTGCAAAAGTAACTCAAATACACTTAAATAGCACTAAAGTATCCATGCAGTCGGTTTGCCCTTAAATCTGGAGAGGGAAACCACATGTTTCCGCAAGAATCCCAAGGCGCGCCGCTACGCAAAATCACCACAAAAACTTGCGTTTAGAACTGGTTGGTGGTACACCTACCCCTCTGAAAAATCTGAAAGCAGTTGGGATGATGACATTCCCAATATATGGAAAAATAAAATTCATGTTCCAAACCACCAACCAGGTAATAAATGTCATTCTGAGTCTATGAATTCAACAGATTCTGCAGCATAAATGAAAAAAACACATGTTCCTCATAATCACCCTCAAAGACTCACATATTTTTCAGCAACCACATCAATCTATCGATGTATTGTCCTTTTCGCATTGTTTCTCATCACAGCAAAGAACCAAACTCAGATTCAGCAAAGGTGATCTAGACACGTGTATAGATAGGAATTAGTAGACATATTCAACGCATATACCCTCTGGTAATTTGTTACATAGCTATGGAAAATGACCATTTATAGTGAGTTTTCCCATTAAACATGGTGGATCTTTCCATAGTCTTTTGTATGTTTACCAGAGGGTATATTTCATGTCAATATCATCTATATAATAGTGCCATAATGCCAACCCCTGATTAACAACCCTTCCCTGTTCGCTGACACCCGCCGTACCATCTGTCCTTGGACTTGTCACTATTTGGGGTTCCTCCCTATTGCCATATTGATAAGTGTGTTCAAATTTTGGTGTATGCCCCATGGATTCTTTCTAGCAATCCTTATCTTCATCAATATAGTTTACACCATCGTGATGATCGTGATCACATGTCTATATAGTTATTGCAGTAAACAAATGGCAATCGCCGGGGGCTGGGATGGCTAACGTTAACGTTACCCCACAAATAGTGAAGTGAAATCAATTACTGAAAAAATATGGAAAAACATGAAAAAACGGTGTCTAAAATTCCCTAGTTGTGGTTGATTGACCCTGCAATGTGGTGACCCCCAGTCAAAAAATAGTTATAAGTAGGTTTAGAACCACCATTGAATGTATATATATATTTATATCATGATATACCTTTCACAAACCCATGTGTTGACCTAGCTAGTTTGTTTAACCGGTTTGCAAACGAACTGGGACAACACAACAGTGGCTGAACATTGTTAATATTCAGATTATTCATCATCATCATCATCCTCATCCTCATCCTCAGCATCCTCATCGTAATCATCACCATCACTATCATCATCAAATATCACATTGTCATGGTTAATTCAATTAACCAACAGTAAACTGGGCATCAATGTTTGTCTTCATTAACATGGTTATGGAAATCATCATTATAAATTTGGTTGCTACTTCCATTAATATTATGCTGAGTGATGTCAACAAAATTATTGGAACCATCACCCTTGGCAGGCATGAACAACTAAATACATATCCATATATATGTCCATATATTTATAATTTAAACAAGTAATAATAGTAATACTACTAATAATAATGATAATCATCATCATAATAATAAGAATAGTATATATTATATAACACATAAACATAATAATAAAAATAATAATTATTATAATATAAATATATATAAAAATAAAATTATATATATATATATTGTGAAGCCACCAGCCAGCATCTTCTTTTTTAGGGACTGGGATGGGACAACATCTTCCGTCCCGTATGGCCTGTACAGATCTGTCTCCGCCAGCAGATCGATATCTTCGCCCTCGGCGCCGTCGCGGCCGCCGCTGCGAAAGAGGCCCTGCAGCAGGTCGAAGTAGGCCTGGCCAGCGATGGGAAACCCGCTGGATGGATACCTAGTAAAACCGTGTAAGGGAAATGTTTAAGTGAATATTATGTACATGTACCGGAATCAGGAAAACATGGTTTGAATCAACAGAAATGGAGATAACATGAGATACAATGGGATATGTAACCAGCAATGTGATGTTTGGATGTGTCTGAAAAGGGAATCCCAAAATGATAACTATCTTAAGAGAAACAATTGATGTGATACTCGAACATCAAATAGTGGGGCATCCCGTTTTCAAACAACCCCACCTAGAATACTTGGATAGGTCATGGAGTTATTGGATGAAATCCCAAACATATGGCCATAGAATGGGTTGTAAGCCCGCGTTAACCAGTTCACGAAGTTGCCCATCTCTAAATACTTAGTTCACATGGTAACCATTGGTTTTGCACCATTTTTTTTTTACCATTCAATGTAGGGCCAAGTTCTTTACCTTCATCATCCTTGATCCAACTCCTTGACTCCCCAACGGGCACAAGTCTCAACCCCCAAGATCCCCCAAGTAATTCCTGAGGTCAGAAGATTTCACACGGGGTATGTGGGGAACATGTTAGGCTGAAAATTCCATGACCATGGAAAATATGGAAGGCATTCTGATTCATAGCCAACTGACATTATCTTCTAGGTAATTCTCTAATTCTCATGATTTCAGGGCTGGGTGGGGCTGGTTGCTTGCCGTTTGTTCTCAGATTTCTCAACCCCTGTGGGTTTTTATGTTCAAAGCAACTGCTTCTTGAAATTTCCACCAATGGAGCCCAAAAATGATCAAATCCAATCAAATTCACCAACTGTTCTAGAATAGTTTCTACAGGGAGGCGAGTTTTTCATAGTTTTTCTCTCTCTGAATGTCGTTTTGATGAGGTGACCACGCCAAAAGGAAGAGGGCACCATATCCTGCCTGAGATGTATCAAAATCTAGCCACCATCTCCGTAACCTTCGCCAATTGGGAAGGACATCAGCCATTAGCAGCTATCGGGCTTGATTTGGTCGATGGCTGACCAATGACCACCGATCATGGTGTTCAATAATTCAGTCAGTGGATTTGCGAGGTCACAAGATTCAAGCTGGATTCGTCATACGTCATTGCAAGTTTTCTCCATAGGCACGTCGCCTCCAGGTCGCAACGTATGACTCATCGTCGGCCAGTTCACCCAAGGACTGCATCACACGGACAAGGGGAACTGCAAACAACTGGAGGTCTTTGTGCGCCTTGCGAGCCATCTTAGCCGCACTTGACAGGGCCTGCAAGTTATGAAAAGGAAAAATCACATCCAATAACCACATCTTGCAGAATAGGGTTGGCCACCATTGGCCCCGACATTCAATCCAGCATGCGCTGAAAAGATTGGAACTCGTTCAACTCGGAAGTGGGATCTCTGGAAATCCAGCCATAGCAGCCATAGCAAGCCCCAGCTTTTCTCTCTCTTGCTCTCTGTGTATATGTACATGGAATATCTCTGTGTGTGTGGGTGCAGTGCATGTATGCCTTGATATACATATACATATACATATATATATATATAATATATATACTTTACTTTGTGATAGTACTCATTGTTTATTCATATCACATTGTCAATACATGCATGTATGTATATATATATATTAATATATGTGTATATTTGTATGTATAATGTATAATTGTATAATACAATATGTAGGGAAAAGAACTGCAAAACCTCTCAACTTGAGCTATGCCCACCGGCCCCGCGGCCCCGCCTGTGCCGCAAAGGCGAACCGTGCATCCACGGTCTGTCGACAGAGGGGGCAGCGCCCAGAAGGGTTCGCGAGCTCCGTTCCGGGCGCTGCCTGGCACTGGCGAACCAGTAAGGTCAACATGGGTAGACCCAACAATTACCCTCTGGTTATGTCAAAATAGCTATTGAAAATGGCCATTTATAATTATTTATAGTGGATTCTCCCATTAAAAATGGTGATTTTCCATAGCTATGTTAGTTTACCAGAGGGTATGGGATATAGTAGGATAATATAACAGAATAATATACTATGATAATTTTAATAATAATATATATAGTAGAATGGTGGGATTATCATATTATCTTGGATAATTGTGGAATAAAATGGAATAAGTATAATCAACTATCCCCAACTACTGGGGTGATGTAAAATGACCCCCACATGGTGGGATCTGTCTTAACTGGGATGGCCTCCAATGCACTGCTCAGAAAGCACTTTCGCCAAGAGAACCAGAAGCTTCACTTCATTAGGTTTCATTCTGTGCACATATATATATATACCTATAATCATAAGCACTTATAATGTATATAGGTATAAACCACTATAGTATATATGTATACATATATATATATATATATTGCCTATATGTTCACATGTTAATTTCTTTCCCACTTGAGTAATCTGGGAATTTCAGGTCAACTTACAACGTTGACATGGGATCATCTGGGTGTTTCTCCATAGTGTCCCCCCACCGGACAATAACGGTTATCCACATGTGTAAAACTGATAAGATGTGGATAATGATGATAATGCTTGGGGTCCCAGTCCCACATTCCAAGACTTACTGGTGCTTAGCAGGGAATGAGGGAATGATCCATAATCACTAGTAATAATCATCCCATTCCCCCATTCCCATCCGTTCCCTACTAAGCACCAGTAAGAAGAAACACCGAAAAACACACCGAAAAGTGGTAACTTTAAAATGCTCCAAGGTAAGTTACCCCAGCCTCATCCACTGAAAGCCTCCGCGATCGAAAGGACGGCTTCTCATCAGGATTGTACAAGACCACCTGCGAAATGGGCAACATCCGAAATGGGGCCGTTGTGCCATGCTAATAAAACAACAAATCAACGGTGGGTGCTAGTACTACATGTTGGATGATACTACTGGTTGAAGACATTTTTGGGGGAGTGGCTCTGCGACAAGCATGTAGAGGTGAACATTGTCTCCAGGGCCCGCTCTAAAAGTCTTAAACCATGGTCCTGAAGTGGGGGTCAGCTCATCAAATGGGCAATTTCAAACAAAACAATTACAGTACCTGTGTACCCGAAATGATGTATCTGCCAAGGTGCAACAGAGTGCATGCGTTCATCAAAGATTCTTGCATATCATTGGGCCAGGTTTAAGGTCAATTTACAGATTTTATCAGATTTTACAGGAACCCCTCGATATTTGATCCTTTCCTCTAGATGTTCCTCAACATCTTTCCGTGAAATGAAAAATTGCGTCATGTTCGTTTTCCACCCAACCAGGAAGGTGCACGGACCAGCTAAATTTTCGGCGCCCAGCGACATTTCGATCATGATAAAGCACCATCCGCCAGTCTGAAGTCGAGGGTGCAGCGGCTGCGACTTGTTCCACATGTTCTCCCACCTCTCGTCCCAGACGGGGATGAGACCACCAACCAGGAACAAATTTGACAAATCTCCACTAAAGCCAATTCAAACTCGTTCAACATCATGAACATTTCATGCTTCTGGGGAAATTATATATAATAATGCTCTCCTATTTTAGTCCATGTGAACCCCCATTCCTAACATGATTTTCCATGATTTCCCATGTTTTTTTTGCATAGTTTGCCATGTTTTTTGAGCCCATTCCCACCTCATCTTCCAATGCCGGCAGCCACTGCCGCTCCAGCATCAAGGAGCCGCTAGGTCCGCGGGGCCGTTTGTTGGAAGGTATGAGGCCTCAATGGATGGAAAACTGGGAAACCTGGGTGATGTGAAAATGATGAAAATGGAACCAACATTCTGGTTGCACTGTTTGTTCGCTGCGCGATTTTTTGAGGGGTTGATCATGGTTGATATAAAAATTATGGGAAAAAAAAAGTTCATAAATAATTCCGTTCCTTGACATTTGATTTTATTTGGAATTTCTTAACCACCAACATCCACCACGTTTTAGGTTGATGGCTGGGCTTACCTAGGGGGATGGCTGGGAGTGTGGCTGGAAAAATTCCCGCCCGAGCTGGTTTGGATTACCTGGCTATGTAGTGAAAAATTGGACAATCATCAATCATCTATATATATACCAATATAAAATAATATGTATATAATGATACCATTGGTATACACCATTGGTATATTGGACATATATGTCAATAATTATATCTGGTTGGTGGTTTCAACCCCTCTGAAAAATATGAAAGTCCGTTGGGATGATTCTTCCCAATATATGGAAAAATAAAATTAATGTTCCAAACCACCAATCAGTAATTATATATATATATATTGATATTGGAACAAATCTTAAGGGGATGGGTAAATAATTGTATAATAAGTGGATAGAAACCATCGTCATTCCAACACTTAGTGTTGTCACAGACTTGGTTCAAGATATATATATATATTAGTATATATATATATAAGTATCATCATCAAAAATTGGACAATCATAATCATCATCATAATCATAATCATCATCATCATCATCATCATCAAATATCACATTGTAATGGTTATTTCAATTAACCAACGGTAAACTGGGCATCAATGTTTGTCTTCATTCATATGGTTATGTTAATCATCATAAATCTATATGTATATCTATGTATATATATATATATGTACTGGGTAAATTATAATATTTCACCACCCTGAATAGTTCGGACATTTTGGGATGATTCCCCTTACTATAGTGAGGTCGCAGTGAGGTCGTTATAATTTACCCAGATTATCCATTAACATTCATTATATCCCATAAATCTATATGTATATCTATGTATATATATATATATATACATATACCATTGGTGGATTTGCCATGTTTCATAGGTCTACCCGGCTACCGGACACCGACACCTTTGGCCGCCAGGCTGGGAGAATCCTGACGTCGACCATCGAAGGGCGCACAGTGCAGCGAGTCCATGCGTTCGGCCAGCAACCTGGCACTGCGAATCATAGGGGCTCTGGGAACCATAGAAAACCATAGGAAAACCATAGGAAAACCATGGGAAAACCATGGGAAAACCATGGGAAGACCATAGGAAAACCATAGGAAAACCATAGGAAAACCATGGGACAACCATAGTAAAACCATAGGAAAACTATAGGAAAACCATGTAAAACCATAGGAAAACCATAGGAAAACCATGGGAAAACCATAGGAAAACCATGGGAAAACCATGGGAAAACCATGGGAAAACCATGGGAAAACCATATAGGAAAACCATGGGAAAACCATATAGGAAAACCATGGGAAAACAATAGGAAAACCATAGGAAAACCATGGGAAAACCATAGGAAAACCATGGGAAAACCATAGGAAAACCATGGGAAAACCATTGGAAAACCATGGGAAAACCATGTAAAACCATAGGAAAACCATAAGAAAACCATATAGGAAAACCATGGGAAAACCATAGGACAACCATGGGAAAATGGAGGTTTACCCTCTGGTAAACTAACAGTTTGCGAACTGGAAAATCACCATTTTTTATAGGTAAATCAATGTAAATCAACTATTTCTACCATTTTCAATAGCTATGTTAAATTACAAGAGGGTACCCTGGGGTCAACTAACACAAATGTGGAACATGGATGAAAATAGATTGACGTGGCCCATTTAGCTCGATGATTTTTCTCTATAAATTGTGACTTTACAGATTTAATGATTTATGTAAGCTTACAGGAGGGTATAGATTCCCAACTTCTATAGGAGTTTATCCCAGTGGGAACGCCACAGAGTCTATATATATATATAGATCCATATAGTTGTTTTTATCAATCAGTTTCCCATGCCTGGTGGATTCAAGAGCTACTTGGGACATTTATAAAAACTTGTTACAAAATGGAAAGTGAATTTTCCCCAGGGGCTTTTAAGCACTAAATTGCACTTGTTCCAGCAATTTCTCTCTCCACGTTGCCTGATCAATTATAGATGTACCCTGACAATTGATAGGCCAAATGATTCTCAAACCGCACTGGATTTAAATTTCGTCAAAGCCAAATATAACTGGTCTGGTTGGTGGTATACCTACCCCTCTGTAAAATATGAGTTCGTCAGTTGGGATCATGATTCCCAATATAAGGAGAAAAAAAAATAAAAAAATGGTTCCAAACCACCAACCAGTGCCATTCCGCGTTTTACATCGTTTTTGCAGATTTTTCCACCGCAACTCCAACCGATTCGAAGCAACTCGTTGGGTCTCTTGGACCCGCTGGCGTCGCCGTGCGGCACGCCTTTCTCCATGGCATCGCCGGAAAGCCGCCGCAGCGTTGGCGACGTCGCGGCGCGACAGCGGGCGCCGGGGTCAGGTCATGATCCAGCTGTGGCTGAAACCAATGGATTGGTCGACGGGGAAAATATGGAAAAATCTACACTTCTACAATCAAATATAAGGGGTTCCTGCAAAGTGTCCCTTAAACCAATTCTAGGATCTTAAGCACAGTTTCAAATCAATATGTGCTTATATTATATATATAGCATGATTCACACATTGGATCAAATTAGATTGTTGTATCAGTACCAAAGAGACCCAGAAATGGAGTGCCATCGCCATCCCCAAAATCAAAACACGCAAAGATGCATGTTTAAGATTGTCACTCTTGACAGAAAGGATCTGAGGGTTATGAAAGGCGTCGCTTTTTGATCATTTTGGAATGTGCCCGTCATAAGAACCATGGCAACAGCTGGTTTCAACCCATCACAGCAATCACTATAATATCAACCTTACTGTAGAAACAACACATCTCGAAATACAAGAATATGATCATCACATGATCATGCTGTGATTCTAATCATTTATACTCAGTTGTCATCAAACTCAAAAGTCGTCAACTTTGAATACTTTTATTATCAGAAAAATCATCTATCCCAATCATATTGTTGACACTAATCATATGATACATATGGCAGTATTTGACTAATCGACTAATCATGATCCATATTGTACCATCTGGTTATGACTAACATAGCCACGGAAAAATCCACCATTTTTAAGTTCGGTAAACCATCTATTTCTATGGGCCATCTATACCATGGCTATGTTAAATAACCAGAGGGTAATCGGCAATGTGCATGAATCCTGCTATCCTCATAGTTGATCATACCCCGGAACCACACTTGAAATTCACGTGGTGATTAGACGACCGACTCAGTCGTGGAAGGGACAATTTAAATGGAAGAGCTGATATTAGACGCATTGAAAACCACATATTATAATATATATATATATATATATGTATATTAGATTAAATTAGATATGTATATATATATATGTATATAGATGTATATACATATATGTATACATATATATATATATACATATATATATATATGTATATATATATATATATAAATGTATATATATATATATATATATATATATATATATATATATATATGTATATATATA
>Ga0126342_10004244_pt1 | contig 24314 bp, 21 predicted proteins | sample Cyp1metagenome_FD_92528 | JGI IMG/M metagenome (GOLD analysis project Ga0126342, IMG submission 92528) | Coral microbial communities from Lord Howe Island, Old Settlement Bay, Australia - Cyphastrea 1 metagenome | ecosystem: Host-associated > Invertebrates > Cnidaria > Coral ...
ACGAGGCAGGAGGAGGCGGAGGAGGAGGAGGAGGAGAAGGAGGAGGAGAAGGAGGAGAAGGAGGAGGAGGAGGAGGCAACTGACATAAAATCTAACAACCCTCACCTGGCAGGTGGGGAAAAATGGTGATTTTCCATGGCAAACTGTTAGTCATAACCAGAGGGTAATATTTTTATTGGGGGGTGGAACTTAAGCAAATCCAAATATATAGTGGATCTTTATTAAATAGCCATGAGAGTTCTACTGCGATTTGCCAGTGATGGAGGGTGGGAGTCATGGGTATCATATTCCCTATTGAATAGGGAGCCAGTTGGAGCTACCCTCTGGTAAACGTTTACGAAACCATGGACAGATCCACCATTTTTAACGGGTAAATCCACTCTGGCAATTTTCAATAGCTATATATAGATATGTTAGTTTACCAGAGGGTACAATCAGAGTTTCCCAACATGAAAGTTTCACCATTGGAAAAAACGGGATCTCACACCATACCTTTTTCGGGAGTTCACGGCACCAGGGAACTCATGGAGATTTCACCAACCTCCGTGGCTGGTTGAATCCACTTGAGGATGCAGTTCCACTTCGAAAAAATGTGTGTATGTCTCAACTTACGCTGAAATCACATGAAATCACCATACCCCGTTCTACCCATCATATACCCATCATTTCGTCATCCCAACTGCATTCCTCCAACTTTCCCCAGGTTCGCTGCTCACGGAACTCGACTCGCAGCTCCTGCGCGGCGTGTCCCTGGCTGTGACTTTGAGCGGCTTCGGCCGGCATTGGTCCTCCACAGCCGGGACGACAACAATGCGCTGCGGCAGACATGGAGTCCTTTTTAGGAAGATCACCGATGCTAGAAACAATGTAGAACACTGGTGGTTTCATATTCCTTTCTATGGATGACAAGCTAGATTGAATACGCAAAGAATTTCCATAGAGGACAGGTCTTGCGAGAGGTTACTGAATTGCACATTTTGAAATATCTTCAGAGTGGTTTGTGCTCTGTTTACACACCAGGCAAGATTTCTGGTGGTCCTTGCAGTTAGGAGACAAATGCTTAGTAAGTACGGTATATATCCTATGATTCCCCAAAGTTAGAATGTATATGTCTGACAGTCTGACATATCACATATTGTATGTATACACTATACATAACATACATACAGAATGCATCTATCACCTATGATTCATAGTATGATATTAAAAGTAAAACAAAGAAATGGTTACGAACTGGCATACACTGTGTATGGATAGGTATTCTTATGTTATATCCGAATGATTTCACGGTGCCTCCAGTTGGTATTTTTGCCTCCCCAATGGCCCATTTCCAAGGTACCAAACTGGTCCCCAGATCTACAACTTGAGCTCCGTGGTGAAGGAGTTTGATACCTTCTTGAGCCACGACTGGCAAACAAATCGCTGGTTGAAGGTGCTGGTGGTGAAACGTGTGTTTCACCCTGTGAAACACCCACCAACACCATCTTCAAGATTAGCCAAGCACTGGGGGATATCATCTTGGAGGTGTTTAAAGTTGCAAAGAAGGGGACACGTGCCTTACATATGGTCATCCTAGCCTGTATTTGTGAGAATCGAAGTTCAAGGGTGATGTTTCAACCATGTTTGATTCCATGAGAAAAAAAACACCTATTTTTGGTTGGGCATATTCATAAAAATCACATTATTGCAGGCGTAGATCTCAACATTTTTGATATTTAAATTCACATCTCTGGCGGGTTCATAAACATGACTTTGCACTTAAGAGATGGGTGTCTTCCAACCATGTTCTGGCAGGTTTTGTAGATGATTTTCCGCTAAAACCTGGGGGTGTTGACATGATTTTCCACTTCAATCTGTGTAATGTGGTGAACCCAACAATAAACCATCCCCAAAAGACGCATTTTTTTATGGGTGGTAACTATCAGCAGTCATGGTACCCTCTGGTTATTAAACATAGCCATGGAAAGTGGCCCATTTATAGATGATTTTCCCTTTAAAACCTCCATTTATAAGGGATTTTCCATGGCTATGTTAAAAAACCATATGGTAGTTGTTGAATTTTCATGGGGTTTACCAGAGATCATCTTCCAGACTTACAGATGATTGCCACATGAGCTGCCACATCTGGGTAATTTTAATAACGACCGAAGCCTGTTCTCCCGAAGCCTGGAAATCCTGGTTTAGATATAGGGGAATCATCCCCAGTTGGTGGCCCAACAATTCAGGTTAGTGAAATATTATTTCATTTACCCAGATAAAATGAAGAACTAATTATTTTTAATGGTATACTCATTAATTAATGGTATAATGGTATACTCACCAACAATTTACCCAGATACATGAGCCAGGTCTTGGCGCTGCTGTGGATCTTCAACCTTCGTGCTGCCACCGTCATCTCCTTGTGCTTCAGTATCTGCTGGGGCACGGTGCTAGGACTCCACTGGTGACCTGGTGATTTTCTGAGCTCAGATCCATGGGTTTTTGCATCGAAAACTGGGACCTTCTTGTCGGGAAAAGTGGTATTTCTATGTATTTCTATGTATTTCTAGAAGCCATGGGATGGATTTTGGGCTTCCAGATGGTTCCAGATTTTGACACCGACACCCCCCATATGAAAATACTTCATCGCGCCAAGTTGTTCGAGGCTGCCAGACGAAGCTTGGTACATCTTTTTTCCGTGGTGCGTCTTTTTTCTGGTGCTCCTTTCTTGGCAGCGGCTACGAAGCCGCTCGCACGGCTGGCGCTTTCAGCACCATTTTTTTTTGATGGCGGAAACAATGCTAAGATGGTATTATCATTATAATCCATGATAATTATATGATAATTATGATTAGTCTTAATAACATTTGGCTAATTATAATACTGCGAATTATATACCAACAAAAGGGCCTCCTCAATGATGAGATCCAATGCTATCAACGCTGATTTCGGCAGGATTTCAAGTAATTATTCAGTAATATGGATGGAAGGGATAAAATGGTTTTGTTGAAAAACATCGGAAGGCTACATCAAAAGCGGCTGGAAATGGTGAAACCACAATTTGAATCAATTTGATACAATTTGTCCTTTGGTTTGTGGGTGATTTGGAGTTGGCGGCCATCATCTGCAGAATTTCGGGGTTTGCCAACTGCATTTCACTTTGAAAACCAGAAATTCCGTGCGGAGTCGACCAAGGCCTGGTCCTTCCAAAAATGGTCTTCATGGACAAACTTTGTATCGCCCAACATGATGCGATCCTCAAGGCGCAAGGCATCGTCGGATTGGCGGCATTCCTGGACCGCTCCAAGACCTTGACGATCTTATGGTCTCCCAAATATTTCACGCGGCTGTGGTGTAACTGGACAACTGTGTTGATGACCCCACTTTTGTTTGAGATGTTAAGAGAGAGTCTTAGGAAACTGTCTTCTTTTGTTTTGGATTGCAGTAATTGTCCAAGAGGGCAGACACATGTTGGACTTTGGGACATTTGGTTTGAGAGATTGGTTGGCATTTTAGCTTCAACATGCCTCTATGATGCTTCTCTGACTCATAGAACCTGTCAAACTTCTCAGAATTCCTGAGGAACTATAGAGTAGACCAGAGGTATATACAGACATTTCCCCTAGTTGCAGTGGAGGTTTTGCATCAGTTGTTTTTAGTGGTTACTAACATGAGTATTTCCTGCAGAAGGTGATGATTGTACCTGGAACCTGGTGAATTGTTGTGAGATTCTGCAGGTATCTATGAGTTAGCCACCTACCTCCGCCAGCGGGAGCACAAACCAGTGAAGTTGATGCCGGTCGCAATGTCCGTGGTGATGCTACTGATGTGTATTGGTGGTATGCTTCTCATGACACCCTACGAGCTCGGCTACTACTACTATTACTTGAAGGAAAAAAACATCAGGTGGGACTGAGTCAACAAAATTCAGGCCCTTATCATTTTAAGTTACCAATGCAATATATATATATATATATTATAACCAGTATACAGTATACAGTTTCTCGTATACTCGTCGTTTTCGCATTGTTTTTGGGGTACCCCAATCCATCGTCCAGGTACGTGCGCGGCTCACAGGGTGGAATCCATTGGCCTGCCATGGTCCGAACGGTGGCCATGATTGTGGCCGTTGCGGTGGTGCTGGTCCCGGTGGTGTTCTGGGTTGGCATTCACGTTATGCGTGACCTGGCTTTTGCTTAAGGGAGTCGAGTCTTTTGGACCATCCACGAATTAACCAAGTCTATCCAAATCTTGGAATTGTGGTTTGTTGGTTGGATTGGAGAGTTGGATTTTGTGGTTTTGGGAGCCAGAAATCCACCAGAAAGAGGGAATCTAGAGTGAATAGCTCCAAGGAGATATACAGAATCTGAAAGATCAACTTCAAGACTTCAGCATCCGCAAGTCCAAGTGTTTCTGCTGCTGCCATGAGCACCAGCATCCGGAAACTGGAGAGCATCTGCCATGTGATCGGGTCCTGGTGTACAAGATGTTGAAGATTTGGTATTCCACTGAAGGAAAGGACTTCTTAGACAGCTTCGATGATTCTCGGCTTGGAGCAATTCCATTCCCCAACTGCAGATGGATGGTAGTTGTATTGCACAGTATCAATGTTCAACCAACATGGTTCCATATGTATGTATTGACCCCTCCCCGTATGATGATATTTGATGAGTAACCGGTTTCCAATCCAGTACTATCTCAATGATTCTATAGTGCAACTTATATATACATCATTATATCCATATATATATATAACACGCATATAAAAATTGTGCATTGTGTTGTTCTCTATATATATATACCTATACACACACATATATATATATATAATATTTAAATAGCGGATGATAGCGGATGTTGAAGAATGACAACATCCTCCAGATGTCGATCTCCGCGTCGATTTCAAGGACGTGGTGCGTGCGGAGCTGAGTGCTGTGGCGCTGCAGGGGGCCAAAAAAGCCCAGCTACCATTCCAGGCGCAGTCGAACTTTCGGCGGTGTTTCACCGGGGGCTCCAAGGTATGAAGAAACTGGGCTTTACCATAGGAAAATGGAGGTTTTAATGGGAAAACCATAGGAAAACCATAGGAAAACCATAGGAACATGGAGGTTTACCCTGTGGTAAACCTTTACATAACTATGGAAAGATCCACCATTTTTAATGGGTAAATCAACTATTTCTATGGCAATTTTCAATAGCTATGTAACAAATTACCAGAGGGTAGAAGTTGTCCAGTTTTATGGAGATAGAATGAAGATGACGAAGTACATACACCATGAAATTATGATAATTGATGTGGGTTTAGACTACCATGAAAAAATGGGTATATGACTGGTTGGCGATTTCAACATGTTCAAAGATGTTGTTTCTTTTATCATCCCCCCAAAAGGGAAACATCCTCATTGTTTTCATTTTTTTCTGGAAAGAACACATTTTAGTACTACTCATGTTATGAGTTCGTCCAAAGATCTGGTAACCCAAAATCCAATCGTTTATCATTGTTCAATATTGTTCATCATCGTTTATCATCGGTTTTCAGATTGACACTGCAAACCCATGCCCCACATTCGGGTACTCCAACCAGCGAGCAGGATGTTGTCTACTTAGCTATGGCAATCTCTGCCACAGAACTTCAGAAAGCTGTGCAGGGCTTTGTTCAGGACAGCGCCAGTTTTGTTTGTTTGTTTAAGATTTTCAACACACATATGGCTATGGATCAATACCTATTAATACCATTTTTAATGGGATGAACATCCATTTACCAAGGTTTTGACACACTGCCATATTTTTTTTTTTCAGTGTTCTCCTCTTTTGGTCGGATTAGTTTAGGATTCAACCAAGAAAAACGAGGATAGAATTGGGAGTTGAATCGATCGGAGGCTTCAAGCCTCCAAAAATTGACGTGCAAGTGACCAAACTGATGGTCAATGGTGCTGCCAAAGTTTTAAATCATGCCCTGCAAAAATGACAATTGCCTTCTCTCCCCAATTCAACCATCAGGGGTCAGTGAAAAATCGGGGTTGTCATGATCTATCTTGGCCTGTCCTAGCCTACTGTAGCGGTAGGAGTTGACTGGGGTTTCCCACCCTTTGACGGGGGTTGACATCACGGTTTGGTGACATCCGGCTATGCCAACTAGTTAGCTGCGATTAGGCTACGATTGAATTCCGGTGAAACTGTTTTGTTTTTCTTGACCTTTCAGGTTTTTGCACCATTCACCTGGTACAAAACATCTTTGTTGCCTGAAACTATGGTTAATTAACTATCGGGCCAGCTGTGGTTTAAGTCCAGCTATGGTTGAGAACTTCTGTTGGATCCACGTCAGCTGAAAATGAGTGTTTTCGACTGCTGTGAAAGCTTTGGGACTACAGTTCAAGCAGATGCATCACAGAAACCAGAAACCATGCCATGTCAGGAGGCAAACTTTCAGGGCTTTCCAGATGGTTTGGTGATGATTCAGGCGCAACATTGATGAACACCACATTGCCACCACATCAAAATTAGTTTCTCAAAATATCGTTTTGGAAGCCATGATGAAACCCGCCATTGTTTTGAAATAGCCTCCTGATACAGGCAGCCTTTGAGTTTTTGGCGAAGTTTTTCCTCAACTACCTGACCATTTGGTTGCTCTACTTGTGGCTGATCTTCGAACTTTGCAGTTTTGGGCCTTATCTGATGAAACGCACCAACTGCAGTTGGTCCCGGCTGTTGGCGGCACTTGTGTCACTTGGCCTGCTGCGTTTTGGCAGCTGAATCTGCCTAGTGGTTGTACTTGCAGCCTTTATACATGTTTTTCCCGAAAAAAATAGACTAAACCCACTAAATGTCATGGTTTATGATCCTTTTCTCCACGAAAAGTGCCAAATTGTGTGGGTATCCCCATTTTCAGAGCGCAACTTTGGAGCGCCAGCATCATGCTGCAGTCCATGGCCTGGCCCAGGTTGTCGCTGGTGATGTTTCTGACGTTTGGCAGCTTTTGGTTCATCACCAACCTGATCAACGCCGTGGTGCGGGAACATTTTGCCGACAATCTGCCGATGTTTAGCAGCCTGTTCCGGCTGCTTTGGCTGCTACTCCCGCTAGGCTTGCTGCGGTGGAATCGCAGACGAGCTGGACTTTGAAGAGGCTTGGGTCAAAAATTCTGAGAAATTTAATTCTCAAATTCATTGGTCATTCGCAGGCTGCAAGATTCTCCAATTCTTGGTGGGTAATTTTTCTTGAGAACTTGACCCAGACCCAAAGTTTTCAACCACTTGCGTTTACATCCGTTACCTTCGCAGCGCCACGCAACGCGTTGCGTTTTCAAACTCACGTTGCGGCTGAACAAAGGCCCCAACAAAATCGCCGCAGGTGGGTGGATGAGCCGTGATTTGGGGGCTGCAAATCATCCCAAAGAACGGGGTGGGGTATAACCAATCTCAGAGACCCTAATTGGGGTGCAAATGGGGACTATGGTTCATCCACTATTCCAGCGGGAGCTATTCAACTATTCCAGCTCTTTCTGCTTGTGACTCTTTTGTTCCTTCCAATGAAGGACTGGCCAAGGGGTCGCGTTGGAGCAAACTTTTTGGAACGAAGAGGGCCATGTGGATACGGGTCCTGCATTTGTAAACCCAAAACCCTAAAACATCCCCAATAGAGGTTTACCATTCGGTTTACCACATTACCCCAAACAGTTGGATGGTGTTAGTACCAAACATGGAAGAAAACATTTGTGCTTCCACTGAGGTTTTGACATGTTTTGACCCATCCACAAGTGACCAGTTCCTCAGTAGACCAGTGTCAGAACCAGTAGGCTTTGTCTCAAACTGGGGGATGCCCCAAAGTTGCAAATCCACATGGATTTGTTGGTATCTCCCGATGTTTTTCACCCAAAATAACTTGCGGCAAAGCCAGGAAGAAACAAATCCACTTTCAGAGGTCGACGTCGTCTCACCTGCTGTGCTGATAGACCCTGGAGGTAACGGCAGTGAGGCTTCCAATCTGATCAGATTCATGTGAGATCTATTTGACAAATAAGTGACAGAATGATGGTGTTAGCAGCGAGCGAAGTCATGTTTCCACAAAAATCATGAATTGAAATATTGGTGCCGAGACATGACTAGACATGACTTTTCGTTATACCCTCTGGTTATTTGTTGCATAGCCATGGAACAGATGGCCCATAGAAATAGATGATTTTCCCAGCTAGACACCTCCATTTTTTTTTGGGATTTTCCATGGCTATGTTAGTCATAACCAGATGGTATATTCATCTATAATCATAGTTAGTAAGGGGAAACATCCCCTGTTATGGCCCAACAATTCAGGTTGGTGAAATATTATGATAATTAATATTATGATATTATATTAATATCAGTTGATTCCATGGATTTCATAGTTAGTGAAATATTATAATTTACCCAGATTCATGACTTTCATATCGACGAATGTTTATTCGACGACGCAACCCGAGATTGGTGCCGGTTGCTGACCGTGGCTCCACCAGTCTACTCAAACCGACCGGCAACGACGAAGGCACAAGAAAAATTGCCCGATGCTGATCCAACCTGGCAACTGAAAATCCAACATTTATAGTTTTTAAATGGATATTTTTATCCACCATTGATATTATAAAAATATGTCCTTCTCTAGAACCATGAAAAACTGTTTAAATGGATATTATCATGGATATAAATGAACATCCACCATTGATATCCATGTGTCATATATATATATGAATCATGTCCTTCTCTAGAATTGGATGACATTTTATATGATTTTCTGGTTGGTGGCTTGTAACATTTTTTATTTTCCATAATATATGGGATAATCCTTCCCATTGACTTTCATATTTTCAAGATGGTTAAAACCACCAACCAGTTTTCCATGACCACTTCAGGGCACATCTCACAAGCTCTATAGAAAGATCAGTGGTGTGCTCTTTGGTGTCACGAATTGCCTGCATCGTTATTCAGAGAACAACCGTTGGTCTGTCCATCGTTTTCCTTTAAAGAGTGACAGACATTATGAAGTAAACTGGGATTATAGTGGGATATAATGGGATATAATGGGATTATATTGGTATTATAATGGAATAACCCTCTGGTAATGACTAACAGTTTGCTATTGAAAATGTCCCAGTCGAAATATATAGAAATAGTGAATTTTCCCAAACATGGTGGATCTTTCCATAGTTATGTAAACATTTACCAGAGGGTAGATGCATAAATTTACTGTAATTAATTTGATACGTCCAACGAAATAACGTTAAGTTGTTTTGTTGATTGCTCCAAACTCATCACAGACACCCAGCCTCCTATCACTTCGATGCTGGGAAAATTTGACAATAATCTGCACCATCCAATTTGTCGGGCGATCATCCACAACACACACAAGGTGAGGTCCCCCAGTTATGTCATGTTATAACCAGGTTATAACTTACGTCATGTGTTGTGTTTGTTGCTTTGTCAACCAAGTTATGTCAACTTAGCTGGGTCATCCAGGGATCATTCTCTCGCCAAGGAGAAGAAGATTATGTCCAGAAAGCCAAGCTTTCAGTGCGCCCCGGTACCAGTTGGGTACCAGGGGCCCCCAGGGGCACAACAAGCATCAAGAGTTGATGAAGCCCGAGATCCCACAGGTAGAGGATGAATACCATCTGGTATCATCTGGTTATGACATTCACAGGGCAATGCCATGGAAAGATCCACCATGCTATGAAAAGTTCGGTAAACCATCTATAAATCGATTAGGGCCATGGCTTGACAAATGGCGAACTGTTAGTCATGACAAGAGGGTATCAGAAATTTCCATGGAATCATGGATTTCAGTAGTTTGCCACTTAAACAATGATGATTTTCATGGAGAACTCCCTGCGATTTTTTGACAAACGACCGAGTTTTCTGGGTCGCAGGATGCTTTTGCTCAACGTTACCAAGTGGAAGCCGTGGACTATGCTGGGAGGCGCGAATGTGAAACTTTCCCAGTGGGAGTCCCCCATTGACATCCATTGACGGTTTAACCATGTTTAACATTGTTTAACTATGGTTTATGGCACTTATATATTATTTTTTATACGTTCAAACTAATACTAATTAGCATTGTCAACACACATTTAAACACTATGGTCTATAGTTTGAATATGTCATTATGTAATATTGTAAGACATTGCAACAAAAGTTAATGGACTTTATCGCTTAGAAGCTGGACCCCACAGATATTTTATGATATTTCCAGGTGGCCTTTTTAGAGTCTGTCCAGAATGGGATGGCTTTCGAAGTAAAGTAGCCAGTTGGGGGTATACCCCAGCTTTAGACACACCCACATCATAATATTGTTGGTTAATGTGGGTAAAACAATGCTATGTTTACCATCCCCCAGTCATCACCATTTTTATAGGTGGTATTTTTTTTGAACCATTCCCAGGAAAATGGGTGGTTTATGGCATTGTTTTACCCACATGATAGAAGTTTGATATCCCATGATATTCCCATGGGAATCCTCATATTTTTCCAGATAAAAAAAATGGTATATTTATTTATAAATGGGAATCCTCATAGTTACCCTCCGGTAAATTAACATAGACCCTGGCAGATAGGGGTTGGAAGACTGGTTTCCACTAAAAATTGCTTATTTTCAGGGTCTATGCTAATTTACCACAGGTAACCAATAGTAATATCCCATAGAAACTGGTCCCGATTTTATGGGAGGTCAGAATTCCCGTCGACTCGACCTCTGAGGATTCTGACTTCATCGAAGCCGGCGCTTCTGGTAGGCGTGGCTTGGGAAGGTCAAGAAACATAGCTTAACCATATCCTCAGTTGGGTACCCGGCCTGGTAAACGTTTACATAACTATGGAAAACCACCATTCTTTATGGGTAAATCAACTACTTTCATGGCCAATAGCTTTTTGTAAGTTTACCACATTTTGGCCGGGGGGATGTTCTTATTGGACTCATCTTGAGCGATCCAAGTTAGTGAATACCAAAACCAATCGCATGAATAGAACGTAAAGATCTGAATCACAGAAATCAATAGAGCATGCTCAACATCAACAGGGGATGAGTTCCTGTTGTCAATGGATTATTTTAAGGGAAAATCATGAAAATCTAACCACAAATCATGGGTGTTTACCCCGATGTACAGGTTTCAACCCTGAATTTTCGGATCCAAGTGTGGGACAATTCCATCCCCCGTTATTCAACACCCCCTGCTGTTAGTGGTCCCCAAAAAATGTGAACATCCCCTACTAAACCATGGTTTTTGGGTGAGTGTTTAAGATTAGGGGATGGGATTATATCCAAATATTGATCCATATCTAGCAGCCAGTTCTTCTTGTTGATCTTGTTGGCAGGCAACGGCACGGATTGGCAAACCGCCCACACAGTGGCGGAACAACGTGGGGGCACCCGGCGACGATTCCCACATGGGGAAGGCAACCACATGGTGTGAACTTTGGATGACTATATAACATTAACTAACATTATATGCGTTTGTCTGAAAATGTCGTGTACCCCTAAACCCAATGGTTTTGCTGATCATTATCCCTATTAAATGGCTATTTGTTTGGGAATATACCCTATTTTCAGACAAACCCATATAACCATACTAACCAACAATAATGGTGATTTAACTGGGATGAATTGGGAGAGAATTGGGAATTTTCTGGGATATCATATGTATCTTTGGTCAGTGCTAAGGTTTGATGACATGGAGCCAAGACCAGATTTGACCAACAAAAATGGGGACTTTGCCGGCCGGACTCCCTGGGAATTGCCTCAAAACTGGCGAGTCACATCAGTTCCAAAGATGCGAGTGACTGGTGGCAAAAAAGCAGCAAACTCACAGCGATCTCAAACGACTTCATCTCAAATGATGAGTGACATAGGGTTTGAAATTTACTGCATATTGTTACCAGATCTTGTGCTGGGGGATTTTTGATAGAGTGCCACTTCGAAGGAGTGTGAAACACCACTTGGAACAAAACGTACAATGATGGTGTATGATGATTCCTTGAAAAACGATCATGTTGAATCCCAAATAAATATTAACTTGTAACTTGTATTTCATGATTTGTCTTACTCTTCCCGCAAAAAACAATCCCATGTCCCATGTCCCGTCGAGGTATCGCAACCTCCTTGCTGTACCGCCGCCGCATCGAGGATCATGTTGGAACCTGTTTTTGTCGAATTCTCTCAGCTGGTTGGTGACTGGAAACCATGGAATGGATTATGATGGTAAATGATGGTTAATGATGGTTAATAATCACTGGTTGGTGGTGGTTTGGAACCATGGAATTTTTTAGGACTTTCCCATCATATTGGGAATGGAATGTCATCCCAACTGACTACCTCTGGTAAACTAACATAGCTATTGAACATGGCCATTTTTAATGGGAAAACTCACTATAAATGGCCATTTTCAATAGCTATGTTAAATTACCAGAGTGTAATACCTCCATCATTTTTCAGAGGGCTAGGGCCGGGCTCAACCACTCACCAGTCATGGCAGGTCCTTGGAACGGCCGATTTTGTTTCGCGCTTCGTAGGACGACTTCGTGAAGATCGTGAAATGGTGGAGGTCCCTGGACCCAGAGCACCACTTTGCAGCCCCAAAGCAGGCGCCCGTTGAAATGGCCGGCACTTTTTTTTTGGGATCATTTCTTCATGGGTCCATTGGGTCCATGAAGTCTGAAAAATCCTGGAAGTGCAACAAAAATTTTTTGGTTTTACTTTTGACAGATGGGGGCTGGAGGATTGGAAGTGCTCACTCAACCATGGTCCATTTTTATAGGGATCTGGTCTCAAGCGACTTGGCGACTTGTTGTGGCGCTGTTGCACTGCTTTTTTATAGGGATCTGGTCTCAGGCGACTTGGCGACTTGTTGTGGCGCTGTTGCACTGCCCAGCTTGGATGATTTCCAAGTGACAGGCATTTTTGTTGGGATACCAGGATTATACCACTCATCCCCAGAGTGACCTCAAAGAACTTCGCCAAGGTTGGAGAAAACACTTTGATGGCCCATCAAAGGTGTGAAATTCTTGGTTTCTGACAGAAAATCTGACCCTTTCATCGCACCAGAAAACACCTTCGATTCAACTTTTGGCAGGGCACCTTGCTGACTGCCATGGTGCGGGGAGGTGCAGTCGGGAGTTTGATGGAGGAAAATGTGATCGAATCTCCAGCGTATGAATCTCCACATTTCTCCCAAGATTCCAATATTCATCCTGAAAACATGAACTTTCAAGTGCTAAAAAAGAACAAAGAAGAACAAAGTTCACAGATCATGGCAAGTTTGGATCCAGCCATATCCAGACTTACGAGTTTTCTCAGCCAATTTTGGGGCCCGGCGGAGCACCCAGGAGATGTGTCCATGATGCCTTGGGATACGGACCTGGAGTTGGCACTGTGAGCTCTGCGAAGATTGGCCCCAGCTGGGTGAATTCATGTTAAATTCGCCATGAAATTTGGAGATGTGGATTGATGAAATTGATGAAGATTGAGTGTTGAATTTTTGATCCGGAAATTCTCCGTCTGTTCAGGGGGAAGGGGAAGATAATCTAGAGTTTTGAATCCCATGAGCTCCACTTATGAGGCTTAAAAGAGCCAGCCATGACTTCAGGGTGCATCACGTTTTGCTCGGCGCAGCCAATAGATTCAATAGATGCAATAGCAGACTATGGTGAGACATGAACATCATGAATCATATGAATCATGAACCATAGGTTGCCGCCAACAGCTGCACGCCCAAGGTGAACATAGGTGAACCCCTGGAAATCCTCGAAGAAGGTGAGCCAAATTTGGTGAGCCAAATTTGAGGTCATTGGTGGAGCCAGTGGGAATCATTATTGGGAATGGTTAGTGTAACTATCCCCAACCTTTTAGGTTGGTGAAATATTGTATTAACCATCATTAACCATCATTAACCTATGAAAACAAGGAGATTTTTCGTCCCCTTCGTTCAAAAAGCCGCTGCCATGATGGATGCATTGCTGGTCGATGGACTGCCGACCGGGACAGATGCTCGAGCCTGCATCCTCCGTTACAGGAAGCTCCCCCCTATGGATCCCAAGCGATGAACCGTTTTTTTGATGAAAAAGGGATCCCATATTCATGTTGCGCCAAGCTGGCATCAACATATTTTCCGAAATGGACATCATTTGTCGACGGAAGGTCCTTTGATTGAATTCACCTCCCCTGGGGTAAATATAGAAAGGAAAACCACAATGTTCTCCCAGGAATGATCTGCAAAAGGTCGTTTTCCCATGTTTTTCAATATTTTTTCATGACAAAAACAAGTTTTGTTCAAGCTGTGATAATTTTACTGCAGGGTAGACCCCTATGTTTGATATTTTGATGGTCATCCAATTTTTTCTTGGTGAACTACACATCCCCATCCCGGGCCCATCCCCATCATCATCATCATCATCATCATCATCATCATCATCATCAAGTGATCAATCCCGCAAAGACGCAAAAAGAAGCAACTCCAATTCAAACACATATTAATAAGTGGCAAATCTAAGATGTTCCATCTTTTTGACTATAAACTTATATATATAATTATATATATATATGTATATATACAGAGTGTAACTATATATATATACATACATAGAAATATATACATTATAATTTGTTCCCCATATTTCCAAGGATTTTATACCACTCACAACGCCTACATTTCCCATTTTGGGATGCTGTCACTCCCGAGGCCTTCGTGGCCGGCCCGCTCCCCGACACCGTCGCAGCGCGGGGTCGCGCCTTGCGCGGCGCGTTGCGGACGGTGGAAGGAGCGGAAGGACGGGGACATGGCGGAGTTGCCTTGACGGCTGCAGGTGGGGGATGGGTGGTATGGGTATGGGATGACAGTACATATATATATGTATATATATTTATAATAATATATATTATATAATGATATATATATATATATGTATTATAATGATATATATATATATATATATGTTGCTGTAAAATACTATGAAATATCATAATTAATATACTACGATAGTAAAACTAATCATAGTAATATACTAATGGGATGGGTTTAAACACACTATATTAACATCATAGACTACAATGGTAATATACTCATGGTGAATATCTGATGTCAGCTGATACTATGAACGGTCTGTCAGATACGGTGAATGATAACTCCAGCCGTATCAGTTGGGATGATTCTCAGCATGAATTATGATCAGTTTGCCACAGTTTACCATGGATTTACCATAGTTTTTTTTGCCATAAATTACATTAAAGATCATTAAAGTACCACATACCAAGATACCATCCATGGATGCAATCGCTGTTCGAAGGTGCTACGATGCTCTTCACAGTCTCTTCTCGCCGGGCGAGGGCACTGCGTCGTGCTACCAGAGGCGAAGGGGTGGATAGGTGTTGGTCCCCCAACTTCAGGGATGACATGATCGTGTAACATCGGACATGACCTTATTACCATTGGTGTATAAAACTGATAATCAGTGATAATCACTAGTTGAGGATGGTTTTTTTACAATGTAATTAATGGTAAAATGATCCTATTAGCATTTTAGCACATTGGGATTACCATTGTGGGGGTATTGCGATATCTTGAATTTTCAGACAAACCTAAATCATGCTCTTTTTTCGGCAGGGATGATGAGCCCGGCTCAAGCTCGAGCGAGCCTCGTCTGGCCGTCTGAATGCAGCAGGTTTCAACGCAAATCCGACGTGTGGAACAGGACGGACTCTTCCGGGCTACAACTGCAGGTGCTTTGTTCAATTTCCATTTTTTAAATTCGATCTTGAAGTACTTCCAAGCCAGCCCAGACCGGACCTCCAGGTATGATTCTTTGGAGAGGGTGTCGCAAGTGGATTTCTTTATCAGCCATTCTTGGTCATGTCCATCTTGGATGAAACGACTGGCTCTGTGTCATTGCCTCAACCTGAACTTGGCCATTGGATCATGTGCCTTTGCTTTCCTGCTGGCCATTCTGATCTTGATAGTACATGCAGGTAGCATCGCCGCAGTGGCACAGCAAGATCCAGCACTGAGGTACGTTCTTTTATTGTTGTGGCCGTTCTTGATGTTTCTGGGCACGTATCTCTTTGGACATTTGCTGTGCCCGCGCAGGTTTTGGATCGATCAGGTCTGTGTCCATCCATCCGATCCGGAGGTGAAGTCAAGAACCCTACAGGCTATTCCCGCCTTCGTAGCTCAGTCAAAGCAGATGCTGGTGATTTGGGATGATACTTATTGGCAAAGACTCTGGTGCAATTATGAGGTCGCTGTTTATGTGAAAGCTTCTTCAGCACGGCCCATACGCTTTGTGCCAGTCTGGATGCCTTTGTGGGTCTTGTCGTGCTTCACTTTTTTGACTTTGATGTGCTTCTTGAGTCTTGGAGAAGTCTGGTCTTACCAACTGGATTTGGATTCAAGGCTTTCATGCATGATCTCTTTCATGATGTATCAAGCGCCCATGAATGTGGTTTGGGCAGGATGCTGTGCTTTGCCTAGTTTCTGGCTGTGCGCGCGGAAAGTGCAGAAACACGAGTTGATGCTGAACCAGATGAAGCACTTCGACATTCGAAGTACTGAGTGCACAGTGGAAAGTGACCGTGCAGTCATCCAGCAACAAATTGTGAACCTCTTTGATGAAGCCTTGGAGCCTCCGCTTCAAGTCCCTTTTGGAACTGTTCCCGATATGCCAGATGCTCCTTTGGTGTCTCCGGAAGTGCTTTGGGACATCCGTGATATCACTAGCTACCCGACTCGTGATGAAATCCTGGACCAGTTCAATGCATATGTGAGGGGCCCATTGCGTGAAAGCGTTGAGGCATCCACAGGGAAAGAGGATTATTTCCCTCTCAACTCTTGCATCGCGGCTATCTTGCCAATGATTTTAGGTGGCTTCACGATTGCGTTTGGGTGTGATGGCCGTGCAGATTGTGAGCAGTCAGCCTCGTACTGGGGGTATGCTTCGGTCAGCCAGTACATGATTTGCAATGTGTTTGCATGTGGAGTACAGATTCCCTTGACGTGGATCCTCATGTTTCCTTTGATGTTGCGAAGCACCAGCCTGGTAACCCGAGCCATGTCAAGTGAGTCAAGTGGAACTTGGCAGACACTTGTGGGTGCATCTCTTACAGGATTGGTGCTTGCTGCCTGTATGTTTTCCATAAATTTTCAATACATCTTATTTCTCTTGGTCGTCATCAATTATTCCGCACTATGTTTGGGCGCGTATGTGTCCTGCTTTGCCATTGAATTCTTGGCATTGTGGTTTTGCTTCTTCAGGACCCCAGCCCAAAACTCCTCACGATGTTTTGCCGTTTCTGCTTTAAAAGCTTGACGTCGAAGACGGAAGGCAAACATATGCACAAATGAAATTTACTTGCTGAAAAACAGCAAGATTTCCCTGAAGTTGCATGAGTTTCGCGTGGTCCTGTGACAGTTTTTGCACATTGTCGCGCAACTTAAAACAATTTGCTGACAGACACCTTGTATTTTTTTTGGGGTGCGGCAAAACATTTTGCCACAACATCTTGCCACAACAAAAGTTGGTTGGTTGTTGATGATGATGATGACTACTATTATCAGTATTCATATATTATATCTTTTTTCTTTTAATAAATATTATATACTACTGTATTATATACTATATATAATTCCTGGGTTACCACATCAATTTAAACCCTCTGGTAAACTCACATGGCCATCGAACTATCATCATCTTTAAGTTCGGTAAATCATCGAACGAACCATGGGCCGTGGCTTCCATGTGGTTCCTGTAGTATGGGAAATCAGCTCCAGAATGGTCTCATTTCTTATTCTTGAATCATTGTATGACGCAGTGAGGAAGCTTTTCTTTTGGCATCTGAAGAGATGCAGACAACTTTTGCATTAAAACTGGTTTTTAGAATCATCCTCTTCCCAGTTTACATTGCCTTGCCATTTTACGGTATACACTCTGGTTATTTAAGATAGCGAACTGGAAAATCACCATTTAAAATGATAAATATATAGGGATTCATCATCCATATGTGGACCATTTCCATAGTTATGAAACAAATTACCACAGGGATCCAGAGGGTATGTCACCTATAGATTCCCTATTAGCTTGATGATTTTCCCAGCTATAAACCTCCATTTTTAGCATGTATTGGGAGCATGTATGTCCCTGCTGTTGATGGTTAGCATCCTCATTAGTACATTGATATTAATTCATCATTAATAGTATGTTAACCTGTAATATATTAATATCAGTATAGTATGTTGCTGTTATTCGTATACTATCACTATAACCAATTTCTGGATGTCCAGCACCAAACTTGTCGATTCAGGCGCTGGCACGATGTCTGACCTGTCCAAGCAGATGCGACAGCAGCGAAAGCAGTTCGAAGCTTCGATGGAGAATGATGAGGATCTTGCCGGGGGGGGGGTACCATCTAACGAACATAGCTATCCCAGAGGATCCATGTATGGAATATTTACCTACATTGACCCCTAAAGTAATTTAAAATAATCCCAATGTAGGTAAATATTCCATACATGGATCCTTAGGGTATGGAAAATGGATGAACATGGGCCATTTAGTTCCTTGATTTACCTATTCAACGGGGTGATGTCCATAGCTTTTTTTTGGTTTACCACAGGGTTAATTTTGACCAAATTTGGATTCAACTTCGTTAACATAGGTTGATTCCAACAAATATCAAGATTTGAGTTCCAGGAATGAATATTTTGAACCAGTTCTTGAAGCAAAATTTGATTCCAGTAACGAAATGTAACAAGGCTAACAGACCAAATTCAAAAATACGAATCTGAAACCAAAAGTTTTGGTTTCTATTTGAGAACTCAAACAACTTAAAGAATTCCAGATTTTTTAAATGTCCGTTCGCCAAAGAACTTGTTGGTATTGACTCATGTTGACAGAGGACTCAGCCGACCAACTGGACCACACGTCCAAAATCTCAACCAACGCATCATCCAACTGAAACATGTGGAAACTAAAAAGCCAAAGCTACTTGGTAAATCTTGGCAAACAGCACTACTCAGTGAGCTCCAAGTTGTACCTATAATATCCTATAATTAGATTCTCAATTCACCCAGTTCAGTACCCGGTAATTTTGACCCAGTCCCCAGAGTTTTTTTGGTGGGTCAAAAATCTGCAGATTCTGCAGATGTTGGAACCACAACAAAAAACGGAGATTTTGGGATCCTTCGGCAGCAACTCCGTTCCAGGAGTTGAAGTTGATGATGCAAGGCCTTCGTGGTTCAGGCGCTGAGCGATGCTTTATTGCCATGTTTTGGAGATGGAATTCTCGGAGAGGATCGGAGTTGTTTGACTTGGGCATTAAAAAAGTTGGATATGTCAAGAAAATATATTGGGGGTTATACATATTTAGATATAATATAATATAATATATATATAATGATATATAGTTACATAATATATATATAGGTATATATATATATATTATATTATATATTATATTATATATTATATATACAGTCCACTCTTAAAATTGCCATTGCCAATGTTAAAAAAAACATGATCACCATCAGAGACAGCCGTTTCTCGGTTTCTGGGTTCCCCGACTCGCCAGGTTTGAACGACAGCGATCGGCAGATCGAGGGCTTAGAGATGCGCCTGGTGGATGTGCCAACGGATCAGGCAACTCGTGGGATGCATGGTTTCAGGGTGATGAATTGGGGTGATATTTTGGGATATACCCTGGGTTTCACCATTTTTAATAGGTAAATCAACTATAAATGGTTAGTTTACTATTTACCAGAGGGTGTATCAACATGTATCAACATGATCAAACTCATCAACATCATCTGGTTGATTGTTTAGAACATGTATTTTATTTTTAATTAATATGAATGGATGTCATCCTTCCCATTGACGAACTCCATCATTTTTCAAGATGATTATTGCACCACCAACCAGTATCATGGTGGATGATGTTGGATGATGTTGGATGGGACCGGCAGACCAGACGGTCATGACATACGAGGCGGATCTTGCCCAGTGGTAGTGGGACTCTACCAGTTGTACCCAGCCAGGGCCATAGTCATCAAAAAGTGCCAACAAAACTGGATATAAGATGTTGTAAGTCCCACCAACTATCCATAACCGCCCATAAATCTAAGAGTCAACCGGCTTACCCTCTATTTAACATAGCTATTGAAAATGGCCCATTTCGTTGGGTCTTCTAAAAAACCATATGGTTCCAATCACAACTCCTGGCTTCACGGGGCTCCAGTGGCCCCGTCAGGAGTCAGGCTTGCCGTTGTCCTACGACCCGGAGATCCTGCGAGAGTACTTCGATGGGCTTCCAGGGCTGCAGTTCCAGAGGCGCCGGGTGCGACCGGCCTGGGACCTTTGTTTGGGATCCCTTTTTTGGGATGGGAAATTTATGGAAATTTATGATGGAAATGGATCGGAGTTATAGGAGCGCAATTGTTTGTTGATGGATGTATCAATATGTATCATTTGGTTCAAGGACTTCCATTTTTAACTTTTTTTTGAATATGAGGTGACATGAGGTTGCTATGGAAGAGGATTTATCACGACACATTTTCCATATCTGGGTTCACCCACTGTGCTTTTGTAGGAGATTTGCCCCACTGAAGTCCTGCAATATCCATCAGAAACTGGGCCGAGAATGACGCCATAAGCCATTCATCTTAGTATGACTCGGAAATCGGGTACCAAAAAAAACACGCAGTTCTTCATAGTTTATGCTTCTATTAGTCACTTATTAGTCTATGAGATTCTGTCATCTTATATAAGACAAATCACCACATTAGTATCAACATTACATAGTTTTCTATCATATCAATCCCAAAATGGGTGTTATACTTTAGTTTTGAACCATAATTACCCTCTGGTAATTTAACATAGCTATTGAAAATGACCATTTATAGTGAGTTTTCCCATTAAAAGTGGTGATTTTCCATAGCTATGTTAAATTACTAGAGGGTACCATTAAGTAGCCATAGAACGCGTGGCAAACCTTACCAGTGGCCTTGATCTGTCCAGGATTCTCCAGATCATCAGCGACTCCGACGCAGGGTGTCACCATGCTCGAGAGAGGATGTTCTTTTTCTACTGCAATCCCAGAATCATCCATTGTAGAACATCATGGTAGTACAAACACCTATGTATATAATAATAATAATAATAAAAATACTACTAATAATAATTAATAATAATAATAATAATAATAAAAATACTACTAATAATAATAAAAATACTAATAATAATAATTAATAATAATAATGATAATAATAATAATAAAAATACTAATAATAATAATTAATAATAATAATAATAAAAAAAATACTAATAATAATAATTAATAATAATAATATAATAATATTAATAATAATATATACATAGTAAATCTAATATAGGAGTACGTATCTATGGGCAGGAAATGATATTGTAGTCCTTTACATATCCTTGCTACGTTGTGAGAAACTCTGAGCTTGGTATCGACGGTGATAATGGCTGCTGGATCCTGTTGTCCAGGGTTGGAGGGTGGAACTGTAGGAACCCTCTACAGCCCATGGTTTTTGTATATTTTTACCATGGTTTTTGATGGAAAAAAAATGGTGTTTCCTTTTTTAAAGAAATATATTCCTCTTATAATTTTTGATGGTATTTTGATGGTATATAAACCATGGTTTTCCCGAGGTACGGGAGCGCCATTGATTGGAAGCCTCGTTCGGCAGCCCAGCATTTGGCTAATGCCATGGATGGCCAGGGTGTCCTCCGGTAACCTCCATTTGCGGACGGGATTTTCCATGATTTTCTTGTGCGACGAACTACTCATGAGCTCTGATTCTAGAGGCTTTCAAGGCTTTCAAGGCTTTCAAGGCTTTCAAGGCTTTCAAGGCTTTCAAGGCTTTCAAGAAGCTGTTGCTCGAGAAAACTGATGAACTTATGAATTGCATCCAATGAGAGGTTCTGTGAAGCTGAGACCCTTAATTATCTTTCGGGATGGCTCTATGATTCACCATCATTGAGCTGCGGAATTTGGGAAACACTGAACTTTTCTTTCTCACGAGTGAACGAGTGAAATGTTGCAAGAAGATTCCTTCATTGGGGCTCTAGATGAATTCACGAAGGATTAGAAACAACATGGGTAGGTGGTGAATCAAATCATTCAGCCGAACTACCGCAACCTTATGACATAGCGCACCTCACCCTTTGACTTATCCTCACCACCCTGGTGCCCTCTGATGATCCAACATACGTAACATGGCGCCATGGGAAATCCACTAATCTATAGGGCTATGTTATTTTCTCATTCAAACCTCCATTTCTAGGGGATATCACCACTAGCCATGTTTGATTTATTAAAGGCTACCCTGATGCCGAAGTGAATAGCTATGGTCATCCCTCGTTCCGACGTCAAGATCTTCCAAGATCTGGAATCGCATCACCGGCAACACGGGCCCTGACGCGCAAGTGGCGCAAGCGGCCAAGTTCAACGAAATCGACGCTGGGCAGAGAATTGTAGGGTCCCTGTGAAATTCTACTCGATTGTGTACTGTACCCATGATATTTCCGTTATATATACATATATCCATTGTCTATTATACACCAATTACATCCAGATACACCTTGGATTGTCACATTCATGAAAACTGGTAAGTGCAAACAAGTCTGTGATCAACAGTAACAACTGGGGTTGGTCTCATAAGTGCGGTTACAACTGGGGTCACTTTGATCAGATTAACTAACTGTGGTCACACTCACTTTCTGTAAGGGGCCCGCTGACTTGAAGAGATATGATGAGGACATAAACCAAGATGGCATTTTCACAAGGAAAATGAACACATCCCACAAATCTATTGATTGGATATACTGTGGATGTTCCAAGTTTGGTTTCTGGAGAGTGCTGGTACCCCCTTGTGAAGTCTTTTGTTTTTTGCAACCTTTATCTAAGAATAGGCGGTTTTCAATCAACACGCTTGAAGCATTAAATCAAAACCGGTCATTCAAATGGGCGTCGTTTAGCACATCCCCCATTGATGAAGCAGCCTGGCTGGACACAAGACACGAAAATCCGGTTTCACCGGTCTCTTTTGAATCACCTCAATTGAATAAAACCGCCTCTTATAATTACTGTACCCTCTGGTAAACTAACATAGCTATTGAACATGGCCATAGACATAGTGAGTTTTCCCATTAAAAATGGTGATTTTCCATAGCTATGTTAAATTACCAGAGGGTACATCATTTGCATCGAAGTTTCTTAGCATTTCCCAGCCATAGCAACGGAGAAAACAAAAAAATTCTCCACTTCTCCCCCCTGCTGGTGATCTACACAGACATCTGGTTGAGGTGACCACCTTGGGTCCCTTCTTCATCAAGTTGGGCCAGGCAGAAATCACTCGGAGATCCCAAACACGTTGGTTGTCGTTCAAAAACTGGATCACATGATATTACAGTAACATATATTAAATGACTATTAATTGACTATGAAATGACTGTATGACTGACTCTTAAATGACATTAGATGACTATTAAATGAAAGATGTTTGGAGTTTTGCCTCTCAGTTCCTGGCCATGTTTGATAGAAACTCTTGAACTTGGTTTCAGGGTATACCAGCATACTGGACGCAGTAGCTATTTGTCAAAACCAACATATGTTTCTTGCTGATATTCCTTTCAACCAACCGAGCAAACGTTAATGACTACGACCAAATCCCACTGTTTGTTCCAAACATCCGCATGAAACACAACCTGAAACTCCAATTTTCGCTTATCTGAAAAATGGAGAAACATGGTGCCCCTGGTTGATCATCAATTTTCTTGTGAAACTACCCATTTTAACCACTCTTGGACAACAAAAAACAGCTGCGGCAGGCCTTGAGCATCCGCCCGGATCTGCTGTCGCCGCGGGCAATGGTGGAGTTGCAGAAGCTCTGTGACAAGGCGCGGATGGATTGGTTGATGTTAGTCTCTATACGAGTTATTCAAAGACAATATCACCATATATTATATTATATCATATTTATATCATATTATATCATATTATATCATATTATATCATATTATATCATATTATATCAGATTATATCATATTATATCATATTATATCATATTATATCATATTATATCATATTATATCATATTATATCATACTATACCATATTATATCATATTATATCATATTATCTCATATTATATCATCTTATATCATACTCTATCATATTATATCATATTATATCATATTATATCATATTATATCATATTATATCATATTATATTATATTATATCATATTTATATCATATTATATCATATTATATCATATTATATCATATTATATCATATTATATCATATTAT
>Ga0126342_10004245_pt1:0-20000 | contig 24313 bp, 21 predicted proteins | sample Cyp1metagenome_FD_92528 | JGI IMG/M metagenome (GOLD analysis project Ga0126342, IMG submission 92528) | Coral microbial communities from Lord Howe Island, Old Settlement Bay, Australia - Cyphastrea 1 metagenome | ecosystem: Host-associated > Invertebrates > Cnidaria > Coral ...
TAAAATGTATATATATAATGTATGTATGTATATATATAATGTATATATATATATATATATATTGTATATATATAATGTATATATATAATGTATATATATAATGTATATATATAATGTATATATATATATATATATATAATGTATATATATAATAAATATATATATAATGTATATATATAATGTGTATATATATACTACATTATATATATAATGTATTTATATACATCATTCTGCAGTAGATTCAAAATACGGTTGAATGTCAAACATCTTGACAAACATTCTAGCATCCGATGGCCTCCGGATCGTCGGGCAATTCATCGGCGTCGTAAGGTACGTTCACCTGAGGGCGTTGTGTGGGAACATGTTGGTGGCGAACATGGGATATTTCATCAACACAACAGGTGATCTATCTATATATATATATTATATTATATATATTATATTTATTATATTATATATATATATATTATATTATATATATATATGAAAAAAAGAAAAAGTATGAACAACTATGTTGACAGTATGTTATAATTGTGTCTTGCTACATCTTACTGTTCTATCCTTTTGGTGAGCCTCTATCATTATATAATATATAATTATAGTATATTATAGGATCCGACTGCCCTTGGACTGTGCTGCCTAAAGATTGGCGATCGTGAGTTCCAGCAATACATAACATCTCAAAGATCGAATGGCTTAAGTTTGAACAATAAACAACCGGATAGAGAAAAACTCATAAAAAGATAAACAATTTATAAATATAGTTAAATGTGTACATATAATTACATATATATATACATATATAATTTGAACATACTTGGATCAAGTATGATCAAACAATATGGTGACACAACAGGTGGAACCCAGGCACCAGCGATGCTGTGGCGCCACTCCTGCAGTTTGTGGACTTCGTGGAGTGCGTGGAGCGCTTGCAGGCGGAGAGAAAGTCCTCCCAGGGATACGCCTTGGTTTAATGGCATTTAATGGTGGTTTAATTGGATCTAATGGGAACACCTGGTTAGATGTAACATTTACCCTCTGATTATGTCAAAATAGCTATGGCTATATTGAAAATGGCCATAGAAATAGTGGATGTACCCATTAAAAATGGTGATTTTCCATAGTTATGTTAGTTTACCAGAGATTACTTTTATCGGCATAACTGGCATAACTGGTTGGCGGTATACCTACCCCCCTGAAAAATGATGGAGTTCGTCAGTTGGGATTATGAAATTCCCAAAATTAATGGAAACATATAATCCATTCATGTTCCAGTCACCACCATCACCAGCTCATAACTATGGTTGTAAACCGTTTAAACCCCCATAACTCGGGATTGCACAAAGAAAACAAACACAAAAAATGGTGGATTTATATATCTCCACTGAGTTCACTACTGGTTCACTGCACTTCCGAATTTCGGAAGTCGTTGTTGTCACTGTCTTATCCGATGGAGAACTCGTCATCCTCAGCTCGTGAAGTTTCATCCTTTGACGGTCAAGCTCATCAGCTGGCACGATGGCACGATGCGAGATAACCATGGGAAACAAACAGAAATCACAAAAGAAAACAACAAACATTTACAAAATCAACATATATATATATATATATATTACGTATATATATATAGAGATACGTATATATATATATATACATAATATACAAAATTACATGCATCATGCATATATCATCCGCAAGGATTCAAGGACGTACGCAGAATCTCTTCTGATGACCTTCTCCCAGGGAATGCATGGAAACGGCCTGGAAGTCCATCGCGACTCTGCCTGGATTCAGCAACCTGCGACGAAGCATTGGATGGTTGACGTACTGATTGAAGTGTTTTTTTGTGAATGTAGCGACTCTGACCAGAGATACCCTCTGGTTATTTGTTACATAGCTATGGAAAATGAACCATTTATAGATGATGTACCTATTAAAATGGTGATTTTCTATGGCTATGTAACAAATAGCCAAAGGATAACTTAAAGAAATCTGCTGCACATCTGCAGATGTTGGAAATCCTCCAAGGTTGACACCGTTAACAATGATCCTAGATCCTGGATCGACACACGTGCAGATTGATTGGAGCCTGTGGATCAATGATGCCCCTTGAAGGGTGGCCTTGGCAAATGATGGCAATCGTAACTATAAATATTTACCCTTTGGTTATTTGTTACATAGCCATGGAAAATCCTCATGTTTAAGAGTTACATCATCTTTCTAAATGGGTCATGTTTCCATAGCTATGTAACAGTCATAACCAGAGGGTATCACGTATTTATATCCCAGTTCTAAGTGGGATGATATAACTATTATATAACTAACTATGGTTTAAAGTAACTATCCCAGTTGGGATATAACTCATACAAGATCAAATTTTCGCAGTGTTCAAGACACAAGCCGTCATCCCTAGTGATTTCGAGAAATTCCAAACACATTTTTGTCAGTTCGGAATCCCCAAGAAATCAGTCCCAATTGAATAAGTATTGGTTACCCTCTGGTTATTTTAATGGGAAAATCATCTATAAATGGGCCATTTTCCATGGCTATGTTAAATAACCAGATGGTAATTCCCCATGAAAAAACGCCAACAGGACGTTTGGTCAGAGCTCAATTCAACGATTTCAAGCTTTTCTTCACAGCGCTTGGCTCATGAAACACCCTCCAGATGGGTCGAAATATGTGTGGCTCATGGTTAGCCATGGTTTCTGGAGGGATCATGAGGGATCCTTTTTTTTTTTTGGGGGGGGGGTAGGATTTTCCTACATCTCCAAGATCATGACTGGTTGGTGGTTGACCTACCCCTCTGAAAAATATGAGTCAATGGGAAGGATGACATCCCATAGATGAAATGGAAAAGAAAATTCATGTTTGAAACCACCAACCAGATGAAGTATCAAGTTACCCTCTAGTAATTTAACATAGCGATGGAAAATCACAATTTTGTAGATGGGAAAATCAACTATTTCGACTGGGCCATGTTGAATAGCTATGTGAATGTTTACCGGAGGGTAAAAATTGCAAAACGTTAAAACCGTGTTTTTGTGCCAATCTTGCTGCCTTGAAAACGCTACCTGACTAGATAACATAACGGTACATTTCTGCAAGAAAACTGACCACGGTGAAAACTCAAAATTCTCCCGCAATGCCTTTAAATGCATGGAAAAAATGACTAGGCTTGACTAGGCTTGACTAGGCTTTAATTTATTACTGGTAGTTTTTAGCGACAAAACCAGCTGGATTTTGTTTGACAGCACTGGATCTGGCAGGTTTTCTTCCCCTGCCTCCAAGGGGATAAGCCGACGCCGACAGCTGGGACTTGACATTCTTCGAAGTAAAAGAACTTGGAACTCGGATCAAAACTCACCTCACTGGCCGGATTTTCGGAGTGACGAGCCGAGTAAACTGAACGATGAAGGACGAAAAAAAGGACGATTCATGGAGAACAATGGTTTACTATACGTATATGAGGTTTACCATACACAATTGACTTTATGGCTCAAAAAAAAATGGGTGGTATAAAATGGTATAAACCTCAAAGATGGCATAAGATGGCTAAGTTGCTTGAAATAAGTACGCAAAAAAAGGATTGGATTTATGGCTTTAAGGCAGGCAACTTGCAGGAGGCATCACCTTGTAGATGGACAACGCAATGGGACGATGATCTTCGTGCATGGGAATTTCAGGAGCCTATTTTAGGCCATATTTCGTGGGGATTTTCCCTGAAATTTAGGCCTCAAAAATCGGCCAAACATATATGGTAGGTACCTCCAATTTAGGTTCCTGAAATGGCCATTGAGGCTTTGGACCATGACAAAGCTTCTGAGCCTCTGCGTATCTAATTTTGCTGCAAAGCTTGTACAAGAAATGCTTTGACAGTGAAATCTGCATATATCATCCGAGGACGTCCACTATACGCGACGTCTTTGTCTCCGATATACATGACTTCTTTAAGATTCTTTAAGGGGTAAGTCTATGATATGCTCGCAACTGGAACAACCTGAAAAAAACAGCTATTTTGAATACTATGTTTTTTTCATAATTTCATGTGTAACCAGGAAGTCGTAAAATATGGCATTCATAACCAATATAGGCCATATAGATATATAATATATAACCATTATGAACCATTTTATATCCCATTATATGGTCATGAATAACCTATAAAAAAAACGGCGAAAAGTGGCAGAGATTCACTGAATCATCCACCAAGTAGCCAGGCACCTGCCGGCGGCGATGCTGACAGGGGACGATTGCGATCACTATGACTATCTCATTAGGATTTTACTTGTGTGGTTTATTAACTATATATATATGTTATATATAAGTCATAATACATACATATATATATGTATATATAATCACTATATTATGTATCCTATATATATATGTGTGTGCCTAGTAATATGGTTTATTGATATGTTGGAACTTCCCCTAGGCTGCAAGCTGCACCTGTGTTGAAGGCCACAGAGCTTCCTTGCCGTTGCCGGCGCCAAAGCTTTGGGCGCCAGGCCACGCCTTAACCGTTTACAGTTCGATGTGGAAAACCCACCATGGATGTAGATCATGTCTAGAGAAACCATAGGTTTTCCAGATTTCTGTAAAGATTTACCATCTGGTAAACTAACATAACCATGGAAAATCACCATTTCCAATGGGTAAATCCACTATAAATGGTCATCTTCAATAGCTCTGTTGAATTACCAGAGGGTATCCTAGGATATTTTTCGAAGTTAAAAGTGCACCATGTGAGCCGTATATGAGGAACCAAATAAAGAGCCACAGTTCACAGATATTGTGTGAACCATGCATAATTAGAAGTTAATGGGAAACTGTAACATGTCTTTAATCCAAATCCAGACATGTCCAGAGTGAAAGGTTAGTTTATAGAATGTAGGGTTCTGGGAAAATGATTAGATGATTAAACACCCTGTGGCGATCTATCTGGGCTACTTTCAGGGTTTCTGTTCCCGCAACCTGACAACCATATGCATATTTTGGATTATTCCCCTGAATCATGTACTGTATAGACAAAAGCGCAATTTATGGTTATGTTCGATATGATTACTGTAGGGTATAAATCAACCAAAATGGGATTCGGTAGCTGTATTGCATGTATTAATGAATTATTAATGTGTCGACGAACATTGGGATATGCGAATGGCTCAAAATGATCACATTTCCAAGAATCGATGGTGTATTGTGTACATGAATGCTTCATGTTTGAGCATAGCCACAGAACAAGTAACCAACATCAAGCAACATTGGCATATGAACCAACATAATTTGGCGAACACTTGTTTCACGAAAGCCTCGATTTGGGATTCCCTATGTCTTATTTGTTGGACTACTTTGAACGATATGAAAGTCTTGGGAACATCATCCCATCCAGCAAGTCTGAAGAGCAAAACATGCCAAGGGAAGTGTGGTGACCAGGTGAAATGATTCAAGATGTAGTTAACAAAAACGACATCTATCAACATTCAAATTGTTACCCTTTGGTTATTTGTTACATAGCCATGGAAAATCACCATTTGAATAGGTACCTCATCTTTCCAAATGGCTCATTTTCCATAGCTATGTAACAAAGAACCAGAGGGTAAATCATCAGGAATCTGTCCAAAGACTTTGACAGCAACGCATGACGTGGGTCAACATGCTCATCCCAGTGGCAAAGCACACGGCTTGCAGTTCTCCGCATAGCCTGGTGATGTTTTTGGGCCAAACGCCCTGAGATTTCGCATCTGGGATCAAGAACACATAGCAATGTCATTGAAATGTCAGTTAAACCCAATAAATGTATATAAATGTATAGACATGTCATTGCAATGTATAGAAATGTATCATTCAAATGCCAGAACCCCAATAATAAACCTATAAACCTATAATGGGTTGGGGATGATTTGTTAATGTTTTCATGTTCATTGAGTATTGGGTGTACAACATTACGCACATTTCATGAACATGTTCACACAAATTGTAAGCCTCAAACCATGAAGTCTCCATGTTTGAAAGTATCCTACATGTCTTGCATGTGGAATCCAATGCTTCCATTATCAGCAAATAATTTTTACGGCAAATGAATGCAATTTCTCTATGACTCACATCCGTTCTATTCCCACCCTAAGCCTACAGCTTTGCGAGACCGGCCCCAGATGGTGTAAATCACGGCTAAATCAGTCGGTCAACTCAGCCGCCTTGAAAGGCGTCAAAGGGTTCTTGCAATTCGTCCAATGTCGACAGATTCCATCGAGTCCATCCCTGGAAAAATCACAACGATGGGGAAGTGAACGCACAACGGGAAAACCCGTTTGTCTTCATCGCGTTGTGTTTCTTTTTGGGGGGAAATATGGAAAAATCGCAAAACATTGGGGTATACGAAGGTATACCCTATCCGTGAACCACCAAAAACATGTTCGCTCCAAAACACAACGCCCAAATGGGGCGAACACGGCTGTAACTGGACGCAGTTACACATGGAACAATCGTCCTTTTCGGATCTGATCAAAAATCTTGCAGGATATTGAGGTTGCATGATTCTTACCCATGCGACACATGGTCAACCTTTGGTAGTCCACAAAAAATGTCATCTGTTGCTAGTTGTTGTTCTTTTCCATAGCAAAAAAAAAGGATTACACTGATTACACTACCTATCCAGTCGCTTGGGGATGTACACCAATGACTTCACTCTTGAATCCTGGCTATGAAACCATAGGATCCATAGGTTGAGGCCGTTGAACATGGCAAGTTTTCCGTTCTGTGCTGGTGTCATCATGGCAATGGAAACAATTCGAAACAATTAGTTGGATGATTTTCCCATGACAAGACCTCCAGTGATACCCAAAATGGTAAACGTTTACATAACTATGGAAAGATCCACCATGCTATCAATGGGTAAGTCCACGAACTAAATGGGCCATGGCTTCAATAGCTATGTAAGAGTCATTACCAGAGGGTATCACGTATTTATATCCCATTTCTAAGTGGGATGATATAACTATTATATAACTAACTATGGTTTATAGTAACTATCCCAGTTGGTAATTCCATTTCCTTCGGGGATTTTCCAGCCACGTTTGATGACGCCAGAGCATTCGGTAGCCATGACACCTCCATTGGCTTGCGCTTAGCCGTTCCATGGGACGTGAAGCTAACCCATGGCCCGTAAAAAATGATTGCTTTGAGCCACCCGGCCATCAGGAATATCCTGGAGGTTTCCATAAATTGGGGATCCCCAAAATAGATCAAAATAGATCAAAATAGATGGTTTATAATGGAAAACAGCAAAATAAACTGGATGATTTGGGGGTACCCCAAATTTAGGAAACCTCCAAATACAGGTAACTGTAAGTGGAAATGGACAATACAACTGACTATAACTTTCGTTGTTGAAGGAACATAATCAATCTAAATGTAACAAACATTTAAAAAACGGTAAAATCTCCCTGCTTGAACCTGTTGCATTTGTTGAGAGGAATCTTGCATAATTCTGCATCAGTGCTCTGGCAATCAAAATCACACACAGATGTAATCGCCAATTCATCCCAACTTTTAGGGGATGTTTCCACTGCAATCAGATGTTGCATGATATCGCCGTGTATACACAGGAACCATGATGATACATATTGTATCAACCTGTTGGTCACCAGGGGTCCGCCCAGGTTTGGATAGGTTTTGCCTCGAAATGTGGTCGAAAGTTCAGTGGGGCCCACTTTTCACCGACCGCTTCAACTTTGTCAGCCAGCCCCCAAAAGCTGAGATCATGCGGTGCCAGGCGAAATCGGTCCAAGAACAACATAGAAAGTCTGTCATAGCAAGACCTACAGTATGAGATTCCACTAAGACATACTAAGACTATAGATATCTCTAGATATCCTTTTAATGTTGCATGCTAGCAATGCTCTAAAAAAGATATCGCCTGCGTTTCCGGCCATGGAAACTTGTACTTCGCCTGCGGCCCTCGACCATCAACCACTATGAGGAAGGCTGAAGAAGCCACCAGGTCTGCCTTTGGCAGGACGCAAAGCTCTACAGCTACAGGATGTGGTGATTTTGCCCAGCTGAGAGGTTTCACTAACTTACCACTAGCACTTCTATCTATGAAAAACTTTGGTTTAGACATGTTTAGACTCTTAGACCGTGACATTCTGGGGATGAACTACAATGAACTATTCATGTCGAAAATCATGGTACTAGCCGGGCGTTTTTGTCAAAGTGGATCTTGAAATGCCTAATATGGCTGGAGAATACCAGGGCCTGGGTCATTTTATTCGTTCAAAGATTCAAGGAGAAATGTCAGACAAATGGACCAGGATTAGTAATGCCATCTAATATTGATCTTCGAATCTTTCTCATTTGCAATGCTAATAAAGCCTATGTTGGCGTTCTAAAAAAACATGCCAAAGCCTCGTGAGTTGGGCCATGCGACCCCACCCTTAAAAGACCATGCGACCCCAGCTCAGCTCTCAGTTTTTTCCGCTTTCAGAGGATCTAAAGGCCTCAGAAAGACCTGGGCGAGCGCGCCAGATCTCCGGCTTCGTTAATTTACATGAAAATACATGGGGATAGCAACTCAAAAAGGGTGGATTGTTGCATTTTTTGGATGCACCCCGGTTGGAAGTCAGTTTATAACCTTAGGGATAGATCAAAGCCTGGGTCACCACCAGGCTTAACCAATGTTTAGGCGGCCGCATTGTCCACATCCACAAGGAGATTCCACGGCAAAAGATACCGCTGCTGTATCTGGCTATGGCTGAAAAAAAACATTAAAATCAATGGGTATTTCACTTACATAGGCCTTATATAGGCCTTATATATGGTAGGTACCTCCATTTTAGGATCCTGAAATTCTCATTGATTAAAACAACTAAGCCAATCAGTTTATCCAGTATGAAGCCCAACCCTTTAAAGTGATCCAAAATGCCCATGTCACTCCTTCTGAAATCACATTTAGCCACCCACCCCAGATGTTTCCAGCATTATGTGACTGCGTGACCAGCGGGTTTGCCAGTTTCTGGTGTATCATTCCAGCACCTGGATGATCATTCACTATCATTATGCATGTTTGTTCAACTTGATGCATTTTTTGTGAAAAAAATGATCATCAGAAATTAGAGATAGATATGATAGAATTCTCATTACATATTCTCTGAGCAAATTCCAATAATTCCAATAATTCCTACATCAGAAATCAAACAATTTTTTTGGGATGATTCCCCGTGTAAAACTAAATTAGATCTAAAAATATCCCTAACATTGGATGGTTCCCACTTTGTGGGGCCCCCTAGATTGCCAAGTTGGTTTATAACTCCAATAACTATGGTTTATGATACCTATATACATATACATATATATATATATAACTATGGTATTCATGGGGGTTATAAACCAACATAGCCATCACTGGGGGGGCCCTCTTTTTGTCCTAAAAATGAACGGAATCTGCCTGACCTGGAGCCTTCCCAGAGGTCGGCCTGGTTCAAAGAGCCACGCGAGCTACGCCGCTTGGAGCGCGCCGCCTCGAGGCGTCCGCAAGAAAAAAGTAGCTTTAGTTCAGTAGGTGAGCTTGGATTTACTAATGGTACAATGTGAGGCCCCCAAGATATGTTTGTTGGTTTATAAGCCCCAGTAACTATAGTTATAAGTACCATAAACCATAGTTATTGAAGTTATAAACCAAGTTAGCTATCTAGGGGGCCCCACCTTGTAGATTAACTGAATGTTGAATTAATGATGAAATTTATCTACTAATAGATCAACTAATGGAAATACCATGTAGGATTCATGGTAGATATCCAGAACGGTTGACTAATGAATGATGATTAATGGGTATTTCAACCATGTATTTGGGGATAGATGTGGTGTCCAAGTTTGGCTTTGGAATCGCTATTATTTGGTTCAGCAGGTGAACGATTGGATTTATGGTAGATATGTTGAGCTACTTAATCGGGTCTCACAAATCAACTTATAACTGGGGGGCACCACATTGTATCATTGTTACTTTTGTTATCATTAAATCAAAAACATGGATATACTTTGGTAAGGGCTGGCAAGGGTGATATTTGTATTACTTCAAGTATGATAATTGCTGTGATCATCATTTACTCATAGTTTTTATTGTTTCATCTCCCTGGTCAATGTTCGGCCTATCTTCATATTCTCAGAGGTTTGTTTGGGTGAAAATCTGAACGAAGCTGGGGTTATGACCACCCAAAGATAGGGGTTCCCTGCATGTTTTCCCTGAAACCAATGCTGGGGCATTTCAGAATGGCTTTGATGGACAACAATGGTGATTTTGCATACAATGTATATATATATATATTAGAAAGAGAGAGCGAGAGAAAGAGAGAACAAACAAACAAACAGGAACAATTCAAATCAACCCCATAAGCTCCATCAATATAATGTATATACGTATCATATAATAGAATATATATATATATAATATTATATTATATTATTATAATTATGCAAACTCTTCACCAACTTACCCATCCGTCTGCACCGCCCTCTGCCTTGCCAGGAGAAGCCTGATCCACCGGGTCCATGGATTGGGTGTGAAAGCACCGAGGTTCATGGATTGAATGGATCCATGGATTGATTTATCTTTAGTTTATCTTCAACAGTGAGTTTGTTTATTGAAAGTGGCACATGTGTGAATTCCATAGTGCACATGTATCTTCAAACCTTCCTGTGTGAATATGTTCAAACACCCTAAGCCACAAGCATGTTCTTAGCTCGGTACAACTCTTTGATTGAAAGGGCCAGCGAAGAAAGTTTACACATATCAAACAAAATAATTGCGGCCAACCAGGGCACCAATTTTCCTGTTTTCAACATGATATTGGTTCAATCATTCCACAATCCCCAAATTTGAGAAAGATCGGGGAGGTGTCCTAAAAGAGGCATACCCACAACATCGGTTTCCCTTTCAAACATATGGAGCTTTCCTAAGTCATCTGGGCTACCCCCAACAACTCATCCAAATTTGAATAGGAGTGTCCAATATAAATCATCCATTTATAGTACCACCATTTTCTACATTTTTGATAGAAATGGATGATACCAATATAGGAGCTCAAATGGATGAGAATTGAGGCTACCCCCATGACTAGCGAAATTCTCCATAAATCTATCTTGGAGCGTTCAATATAAATCTCATCCATTTATGCAGGATCCCGAAATCCCCATATGTTGAAGAAATGTTGGGGTCCCGCAATTGCGGGTGCCATTGAGCTGCCGTGTCAGAGACATCGGAGGCCTCGGACGTCGCCGTCGAAGCGGAATTTTTTAGGGAACGCAAATTGTCAGATGGCTGGAACATGACCATGTTTGAAAATGGAAAAGTCATCTGTAAATCCATATCCATATATCCATTAAATATATAGAAGAATTTAGTATGAAATGCTGTAAAGAAATCCGGAAGAGGTAAAGATCCTGCATTTCAGGGAGACTTTGGAACAATTTTGCTAAGGGGTGATGAGCCGTTGAAATCCCGTGGTCGGGGCGCACATGCGCCATCTATTCAGAGATTGTGCGCAGGTGTTACTCATTGTATACCGTACAGTATGTCTGAAGATTGCAAACTCCCCATAACCCATAGGATCCATGTATGGTATATATGGTAACATTTACCATCAATATACCCCCAATGTTAGCATATATACCATACATGGATCCTATGGGTAAGTGATCATACCAAACTTCGCCAAGTTTGAGAATGTTTAAAATTGTTTAAATGTATCTGAGCGCCATACCAGGTGATTTCCCATTGAGCCATCCCGTGAACTGATGGTTGGTTCATAAGCATGCCTATTAGATGATCATTATCCGCAATACACCAGGTATATAACCCCTTTAATTGTTCAATGGCCCATTCAGGTACCTAAAATTGAGGTACGTTAGTACCATATTGTTAGCCATATTTTGTAGGGATATTCCCTTACACAGGCTTAAACAGTAGACCTTATATATATGGTAGGTACCGCCAGTTTAGGAACCTGAAATGGCCATTGATAATATAGTAAACAAAACACCCAGAGAGGTTGATGGATCATGATGGATCCCTGGATTGATTTAAATATCTTGAGTTTATCTTCAGCAGGTGGTATTAAATCTTGAGTATCCAATCAACTTAAACGTTAACATCTTTTTCACTGGCCCAGCACCAAGTTACAACGCTGTTCCCATCGCCAACAGCCTGGCTGTAGATTCACCGTTTTTTGAATGGAACAAGTAGCCATGAGGATCTCACCAAAAAGATATAACTTAACTGGTTAATATAACTTCTACAACTTATATAACTTAGATTAATCAATATACATTGGTGATCATTGTTTATACATCTACATATAAATTGGTGATTTAACTTTTACATATACTTTAGCTTATCTCACCAGCTTGAAAAAAACTAAACAGTTTTTGTTTATAACTTGACCGTAACTTGGGCTGAGGAATCACATCAACATGTTCTACATATCCCCGGCATAGATTCCCCTTAAATGTTGGTTTTCCCATTGGGAAAATAAGAAAAATCAGCTTAAAGAAACCCAGGTATATGGTATATAATTATGTTAGTTTACCAAAGGATATGATATAATATATCCCCTAATATCATGTATATAATAAACAAATCCAGGAGAAAGACACTTACAGGCGAGCGAAAAAAACACATACCTGGTTGGTGGTTGACCTACCCCTTGAACAATATGAAAGTCAGTTGAGATTATTATTCTCAATATATGGAAAAATAAAACATGTTCCAAACCACCAACCACATACACATATTAGGACTTGACCAACCTTGCAGCAACATATTGCAATATGTTGATTCACTCCAGCAAAACATATGAAATAACAACCTATGAACGTAGGAAACCCATCAAATAATCGGTGCTTTATGTAATATGTGATTAGTTACTAGTTGTGATTGTCAATGTGGGCGTATGGAAGTATAGCCCATGATGGCTGCGTCTAGAAGGGTCATCAAATGGTGTGTGTTCGCTGTCCATGTCACTGGTATGGCTTGCCAATCAAAAATCGAGGGTTGGCTGAAGGATTTGTATGTAATCCCACAAGTGTAAGAAATCTTGAAATCTGCAGTTCAATGAAGTTCAACGGCTAGTCCTCCTACAAAGGATGTTCTTTGGACCCAAAAAACACTTCATCTTTGGATGTCCAGAGAAGGTGGAACTCTCAACTCCCTCACTTTCTGTATGCTACCGGGATTTCTGCTGGATGCTACTCATGCTGGTGATTTCTGGTTGCACGCCTCCGCGACTGGGCTGTCTACTAGGCCTCAACAGCCCCAGATGTTTGAGGTGGGTGGTGATAGGGGTTTTGATATGTTTTGATCTTTCAAACATACAGTGGATGCGCCAGCGAAATCCGAATCACCAGATGAAAACGCCGGTCAACATCATCACCATCATCCCATGATTTTTTGTGGTATTCTTCCCATCCTCTTGGTGAAGGAGTTCGCTGGCCCATCCACAGTAGGGATGACTAAATAGGTATGCTGGATTGACCCCCAGGATGGCATTGCTTGACCCACAGGATCCATGTATGCTATATATGGTAACATTTACCATCAATATACCCCCAATGTTAGCATATATACCATACATGGATCCTATGGGTGATGATATGGATGTCTATTGGTGGCCTCCAACGAATGGATCAAGATCAATTCAATATGGAAACTGGCGAAACTTCACCACACACCCAGGTTGAAGCAATGCTTTATGGTGTGGCCAGGGCCGATGAAGCACGATGATAGGCATATGTATATTTACATAGTATACATTAAACTACATGAATATATAATATATACATGCGTAGATTTGGTCTTGATTGCAACAGCAGGGTGTTGATAACCAAGAACCCCGAACAAAAGAAGTCTTGCACAACAACTGGTCTCTCACAGCTTCTAGGTGACCTTTCTTGTCCACAAAAACAGGAGTTCTGCCCAAGGGGCAAGTAGACTGTACCAGTGATGATTTGTCTCCAACAAAATGAAGGGTATCGGTCAAAGTTTGGCCTTCAAAGCCTGAATACTATTATTGGTGTTCCCACATTTTACTATAGATATCATGATGTTTGTTCGTCACTATGATCATTATTAGTATTCCGTATGGATCCAAGATGATCCAAGTACCTTCTAAAGACACTTTTTTGTGGGGTATGATTACGGGGCTAAGTCTTTTTCTCAGGAAGTATGTGGATCCAAAAGCCCATAGGGATTATCAGCAACCAAATGTGCCAGTTCTCAAACATCAGTGTTGCCCTCTGGTAAACTTAACACTCTTCAAAATTGCCAATTTATAGCTGATTTTGCTAGTAAAAAGTGGTTAGGTAGGCCATTAACAAAACCTAAAATCCTATTGAAATCATTAACATAGTTGGTTACCTGGTTGATGTTGCTATTAAAAATGGTTTACCAAAGGGTAAGTTAAACCCAACCACCAGCTGCTCAGCCCGGAGCTTAGATCAGCAGTGCTGGCCGTCAAGGCAAAACCTTGTGACTTGGAGCCCAGGACCATTTTCTGCCACTCAGTCTGTGGGACTTGGGTAATAAATATGGTACGTTCCATGGTGCCCCACAACCCAAAAAACATACTTATACTGTTATATTTGATTTATGTTAGCTAAGTTGATAAACACAACTCCAATTTCAAGAATGGGTTTATGATAGATAGGGTCAAAACGTTACATGGGGGTCTGGTTTATGGTCATCCATCCAGTTATGGGAATCCTTAGCATGGATGTATAATGATGTACACATCATTATAAATCTTCATCATTGGAGTGATGACCATCCCTTAATATAATTTACAGTACAGGTACTGTATACAATGCAACTTTTTGACCATGGCAGAAATTTGTAGCAAACTCGAAATGCCCAATTTAAAAGTGGCTAAATTGTACTGAAATTGAGAGTTAAAATACCTTTATTGGTGAACGGAGGCTCCTATGGCGTACGGCCGGGATTTTCGTGAATCTATCGGTGCCTCCATTTTTTTTGGGCCAAATCATTGGATGCGTGCATTTTTTTCGGGTTGCCTGCAAGGAACCAAGAAATCATGGGATTTTTTTTTTGTCAGATTTTGCAAAGATGGCTGTGTTCAAATATTTGCGTTGCAACGTTTGCAACTAGAATCGCTAGTAGATTCCTGAGTTCATATTCAAACCCAAAGGTTGGACCAAGTAGATCCCATTTACGTCTCTAGTTTCTGTTCATGATTTTGGGTAATTATTCACGGACGGCTTTAGATTTCCACAAGCACGGATTCAGATTAACCAGCTGCTACTCATGGCAACTGGAGATATCAACAAAACCACTTGAAACATTTGCTAGTTTTGAACCACTTGAATGAACAATTTTTAATTCTGGCCTGTTTTTCCCAATCCTCAAACTGTTTTTTTGGGCGATCACAAATCTCAGCTACGAGGCCTGGGCATCCACAATCTTCCTCCCAGGTGACCATCTGATCAGCACGCTCTGGCGCGGCGCCAGCGTGCAAGAAGAGACCATCAGTTGACGAAAAATTGAGTTTTCCTAAGTCATGGGGGTACCCCTAAATCATCCATTTTGATAGGATTTTCCCGTATAAAGTATAAACCATCCAGCTATTGGGATACCCACATGAGCCACATGACTATGGAAACCACATCTCATGGATAAATGGTTTAAAGTTTAAAGTACAGCGAGAGTACCAGATAGTGCATCAACGAATGCAAATGGTGCCTGAGATTCCAGTGAAATTACATGAACAAATCCATTGACAAGTGACTGAATAAAGCACTGAATCGATGAATCAGTGAAACAATGGATGAATGAGTCTAGGAAACAACGAAACAACGAAGCAACGAATCAATGAATCAAGGAATCAGTGAATCAATGATTCATTGAATCAGTGAACCTATCGCTCCTGGCCAGGTCCCAGCGCCATTCATTTCATCAATGCCCAAGTGATGGCGGCGTTGATGCTGCGAGCAGAGAGCATGCCCAACCCTGTTCTGCAAGAAAAAAATAAAATTGGTTCATTGATTCACTGATTCATTGAGGCATTGACTCATCAACTCATTGCCTCGTTGCCTCATTTTACTGATTCATTGATTCGATGGTCGTTTCATTGAATCATTGGTTCATTGATTTACTGATTCAGTGATTCATTGGTCCATCGACTCACTAATTTATTGCTTTTTCGCGCTGCTCCGAACGCCTCAGTATTTTGCGTTTTTCTGGTGAAATCGAGCTCTCGCTAGAGTCTCATGCGCTTTTTGGTCAACATCGACGCCCCCCGCGCCGCGGAAGCACAGACCCTACTTTCATTTCGCGACCCCAGGAGCTGCCATACCCGTAGAAACACAGGGTTTTGCGCCCAAAAGTGTTTTCACCAGTGAATTCACACACTCCCGGACTCTACTACTTGATGCTGAGGTTGACATGATGGTGTGAATGCTAACAATGACCATCGTCCGTAACTCGGAAGTTTGCTAGCTGAACTTCCTTTGATGAGGTACAAATAGGTATATAAATACACATGTGTTTGATGCAGTTGTTGTTCATTTTTGTTTTGTCACTTGAAGGTCTAGGCCGTATAGCCATGTCAGTAATGAGCAAATATATCCTTTAAACCATTGGGGTGAAATTGGTTTCTGGCGGTCGAGTTTTCTCGAGGTGAGGTTTGAAAGACTCATTCAGTGGATCCTTTGTTTGCAGAGATGCCTGATGCATGTGTTTCATGGTGATGTTGATTCAAGATATTCGTTGGAAATCAAACCATCCTCAGGCAAACCTTAAAATGTTCATGGTCTTCTTTCTCCTAAACAAAAACCGATATAAAACCTCAGTTGTCATATGCAGTGCGTTTCATATGTTTTCATCCTCCAGACCCGCCCTAAAGTGAGCTTTAAATTTCCGAAACCATGCTTCAAACATCTTCTCCAGCTGCTTGCCATGCCCAAACATCAACCAAATCTTGATCCGGGAAGTTCAGTGCATCAGAACCAGATGCCTATCGCTTGGGGATGATGGTTTTAACCAAGACATTTCTGGTGGGCTTTTAAAGCTTGAGGATGATTTCTTATTGGCTTTGCTATTGGCTTTGCTACATGAGCTTTAAATCATTTTAAATCTGGAATCTCTCAACTAGATGGAGCCCTGTTTTTGAGCCACAACTGCACTGTTTTTTGGCCACTTCTCCTCAACAAACACGACAATCACTGGTTGGTGGTTGACCTACCCCTCTGAAAAATAGTAGTCAGTTATTCCGAATACATGGAAAAATAAAAAATGTTCCAAACCACCAACCAGCTTGCGTGACACCACCCTTTCAACGACGCCGCACCTAGCGACGATGCAGGCGAACTTCCCTCCGGGGCGCTTCTGTCGGGTGCCTGAGATCTACCGATGAAGGTACAACGTGGGGCCCCAAAAAAACGAAATTGCGTTCAGTTGGTGAACATAACTCCAATAACTCTGGTTTATGATACGCAGATAACTATGTTTAATGGGGGTTATAAACCAACAAACATCACTGTGGGGCCCCACATTGTAAGGTCATACCCAAATAATGGGATTCCTTCTAGAATGCGTATGTTAAGGTGGGATAATGACTTTGTTCTCTTGGAGGAAAATGCTTCAAAAACCCAATGTTTGAACTTGGCGCATCTGAAAGTTGCCCAGACATGACCCACCAAACAAGGGATTTGGGGATGATCCTGGGCTGATGCCAGGTTTCCGTGGGTACCTACAAACGTTTGTGGGATTAATTTTACCCAGTTACCAATGGACCAAGCATCAATGGACCAAGTTTCAGGATCATCATGATGAATCATGGATAATCCAAGTAGCTATGAGTTGCTAACCAGTTGACAATGAATGATGCTCCAGTCTTTTCTTGCCCTCTGGTGAACTACCACAACTAGACGGAAATCACATTTTTTAAGAAATAGATCATCTACAAATGAGACATTTTCCAGAGCTATGTTCGATTTACTTACATGGAGGTTTCCTAAGAGTATGTTCCATTATAAACCACCCCTTTTTGGGGTAGCCCCATTTCTGGAAACCAACCTCCAACGTCGAAGTTTCCTCCTGAGTTCAGGCTGCAGCGAAAAAGCTGGGTGAAAACAAGTACTCACGGTGAGCCATTCTTGCTATAAGATATCTACTATAATATACTATAATATACTATAATATACTATAATATATGGTGGATATAATATCATCTATGGCTACTGGTAGTGAAACGAGTATCATACATCATTCTTAAATGGTGCTTATGATAACTGCACCATTATCTATAGATTTATGAACCCCATTGACCCCTACCATAAACCCTATTTTAGTGGTAAATAACTAAAATATAACTAGCCGGATGTGCATCATCTCACTATAATCGTTAAGTATGGTCAGCTTCCGTAATTGTTTTCATCGGATGTGATCCCTCAACACCTGGCTTCTATACCACTTTCTGAGTGGAACGGCATTAGAGGCGACAAAATCGATGGCAGTATCATGAAAGCTACACATTGTAATCATAGGGACATTCTGGGAAGGCCTTCAATAATGGGTACCAAAAAAATGCGAGGACCTAACAATAACAACACATTGTATTCCCCTTATATACCCGTATATAAAAATGCATGACACCCCAGCCCCAGCCGTGCCGTCCTTTGGTTCATGCTCGGCAAGTGAAGTTTCCAGCGCTTTTGGGCTTTCCGGACAGTCCTGGCCGAAAGTGTAGCGGTGTTTCTTGACATAGCCAAAATGGCCGAAATTCTGGAGGTACCCTCTGCTAAACGTTTACATAACTATGGAAAATCACATTTTTTTATGGGAAAACTCACTATAAATGGCCATTTTCAATAGCTATGTGAATGTTTACCAGAGGGTACTTCTTCCAAATGCTGAGTTTCTGTAGCTAATGTAAAAAATGACTCCAAAAACCATCCACCAAACGCATGGTCGGTTTCCGGAGAGGACATACGATCTTGTGAACTTATCACCTGGGCTTGTCGAAAAATGCTAAATTTACATCAAAAATGAAATATGTTCCTGGAAAAAACTGATGACAATTTAAAGAGATTATGAAATTTTAGTTTTTTTACTTGAAAGAACCTTTTTTCAGTGGCAATTTAAATGGGAACATGAGGCGTTGAACATTGTTGAACCCCAGGATTTAGGGGTACACGCATGGTGATTACCATGCCATCAGAATCCTTGTAATGAGCATGCCGAATCCTGAACTCCATGGACTGAGCATCAAGAACTGGGCAAGTTCTCCAACTTGACCATGGCTTTTGTATATATAATATATAATGTATATATTAATATATATAATAATATATACACGTAATTATGATATATTATGTTATATTATGTTATATTAAATTATATTATATCATATTATATCATATTGTATCATATTATATTATATTATACTATATTATATTATATTATACTATATAATATTATATTATACTATATTATACTATATTATATTATATTATACTATATTATATTATATTATATTATACTATATTATATTATATTATGTTATATATATTACACTTCAACATGGGGGTTTCCGTACCCACAGTCATCCGTTGTTTGGGGACGGGATTTGCACCATGAAACAACAGCGATTTTTCTCGCGACCTCCAAGAAGCAACTCGTGACCTCCATGTCCAGAGCTTGGAGCTCCTGATGCTCCTGCAACCGGGAATTCATAGGAACTGACGTCCGAAAAGACACAACAATCACTGGTTGGTGGTTGACTGAAAAATATGAGTCAGTTGGGATGATCCAAACTACCAACAATCAACTTTTGCAAGACATTTTTTGGGATTCTTTTGTGACTCAAAGACGGATTCCACATGGACATGGACTGGACCTATCTTTTCAGTGACCGGAATGCCCTTGTTGGATTATACTGCCTGAACTTGAAATAGTTCAGATACTCATAGAAAAAATATGTTTTCTGGTCATACAG
>Ga0126342_10004246_pt1 | contig 24312 bp, 20 predicted proteins | sample Cyp1metagenome_FD_92528 | JGI IMG/M metagenome (GOLD analysis project Ga0126342, IMG submission 92528) | Coral microbial communities from Lord Howe Island, Old Settlement Bay, Australia - Cyphastrea 1 metagenome | ecosystem: Host-associated > Invertebrates > Cnidaria > Coral ...
GGGGGCTTGGTCCACGTGGGGCTTGTCCCGTGCTGTAGGTTGGCAACCTACAGGGATTAGAAACTGAAGTCTTGGTATCAAAGGGTGGGGGTTTGGGCTACGTGGGGTTTGTTTGGTGCTGTAAATGGGCAACCTACAGGGACACGTGGGGCTTGTTTGGTGCTGCAGGTTGGCAACCTGCAGGTAAGTCTTGGTATCAAAAGGTGGGGGTTTGGGCCATGTGGGGCTTGTTTGGTGCGGTGGGTTGGCAAGGGTTGAGAAGCTGCAGTGTTGTTACTACGGGGCAACCTACAGGGATTAAAAATTGAAGTCTTAAATGGTCGGGGTTTGGGCCACGTAGAGCTTGTCTGGTGCTTTATGTTGGCAACCTGTAGAAACTGAAGTCTCGGTGTCAAAGGGTGGGGGTTTTGGGCCAGGTGGGGCTGTCACTGTAGGTTGGCAACCTGCAGGGATTGGAAAGTGAAGTCTTGGTATGAAAGGGTGGGGTTTGAGCCACGTGGGGCTTGTCTGGTGCTGTAGGTTGGGAACCGGGATTAGAAACTGAAGTCTTGGTATGAAATGGTGGGGGTTTGGGTCACGTGGGGCTTGCGCGGCTTGTACGGTGCTGTAGGTAGTCTTGGTATCAAAGGGTGGGGGTTTGGGCCACATGGGGCTTGCGGAGCTTGTACGGTGCCGTACGTAGTCTTGTTATCAAATGGTGGGGGTTTGGGCCACGTAGGGCTTGTCTGGTGCTGTATGTTGGCAACCTACAGGGATTAGAAACTGAAGTCTTGGTGTCAAAGCGTGGGGGTTTTGGGGCACCTGGGGCTTGTCACTGTAGGTTGGCAATCTGCAGGGATTAGAAACTGAAGTCTTGGTATCAAAGGGTGGGGTTTGGGCCGGGGATTAGAGACTGTAGTGTGGGCATCAAACTGGACTGAGAGCTGAGTGCTGGCCCAAGGTGGTTAGAATCAAAGGAGAGGGTGATGCTAACGTTGAGCACATCAGGCGCACATTTTTGGGTTGTCCAGCTCTTGCAATTTTATTCTTTTGCAAACGGGCTGTGATCAAAGAGACGCAAACAGTTCGACCCTTCTCAGTTGACCTGTAGCTCCATGGTATGTCATGTGTAGGTGCTTTCCTTGGTGCAAGCTTTCCAACCCAAGCCACTTTTCATTATTTGGGTCCGTTGAAGTTTTTCTGACCGCAAAATCCAACAGCCAACAGCGGCAGATGTTGGATTCGCCAGGACGCAGACAAAATGCTACGTGCAGCTCCGCGGAAAGGGATCAGAGACTCTGGAGCCCGAAACAAGTCAGGACAGAATGCGAATTGGAGAGGACGTAAACAGAATTAAACGTGGAATTTGGCCGAATCGATCGATTGTTTAGAGTTTTTTTAACCATTTTAACCCATCTAGGGACCATTCACTCAGACGGCACTAAACCACAGTGCCACGGCGCCAGGAGTTGCCAGAGCCTATGTTCTTGTGGCTCACAAGTTGTGCTCCAAGAGAACTACGGCAGAAAACATATTTCCAAGATTTCTGATGGGTTCGGCTTAAGTCTTCCAAATTTGATCACTTGATCGAGCTTTCAGAGGCTTTCAGGCAACTGGCCAACTTAAGTGCAAAATAGGTATCAAGTCCCCCCAGGCCCTGAAGCTGACAGTAAGAAGCGCATGCAATGCAAATGTAGTTCGGCCCCCTCGGCTGCCTTCTTGTTTCTAAGGTGACAGCGCTGAAAACGGCAAAGTAGGAATGGAGATGACCCTGGACTGAAGCTTGGAAGTTGTTCTTTTCTGTGTTTGCAAGATGCTTAATTAAACTATTTTGTCTCTTGACTCTTTATATACTGATGTTTTCTGTTGGTCTTTTGTCAGCTCTGACTTCTGATTGGACTGTTGAGAGCGGCAATATGTGGCAACGCTTGGCAGATTGTTGGACGCTGAAATCCCTGCAGGACTTGCTGAAAAGCATCTACGAAGGTCATCAACAGTTGGAGCCTCGGGAAAGAAACCAAGTATTGGCAGAAAAAGGTGCAACTTTTATCATCATTTTCAAATATTTTCAGGAGAAAAGAAACCTTAAATGACAAAATGATTTGGCCCAAGCTGTCATTTTGTAGATGTTTTGTAGATGCCTCCAGGCTTTCAAGATTTGTGTCCCTCCAGGTGGTGTGAGCAGAATGGGATTGGCCATCCGGAATCCATCAAACCGAGCCTTGACGGCACCTTTTTTGCTGCTGGAAGAGCTGTGTTATGCGCTTTGCGGCTTTGCGCTGCCAAGGAAGGTCTTGGAAAACCCAGAAGTTCTGCCAGGCTCCGAACAAACACCGCACTGGAAGATTATGATACATTATGGCATTTATGATGGCATCTTTGTGCTGTTAAGATATGTCAAGATAATTCATTGCTGAAGAGATGGGCGTGTTTGCCACGTAGTGACGTAGAGTCTAGTGACTTCTGGTGGCACGTCGTCACGTCTCTATTGTGGGATTCTTGATCCAAGCAGATCCACAAACTGCCAGGCTCCGGTCCTACTGGTGCTATGGGACAGGCACTTGGAGTCTGACATTGTGGGCCTAGATATGAAAGGACTTGGAAGGAAAACCATCAAAGGAAATTCCAAGAGATCTGAAAGCCTAAGAAGAAACAGCAGTGTATTTGGCAGATTTTGGCAGTTTTTCTGGTTCTTCTGGCTTGAGAAACGGAATCGAATCAGGTTTTGCAGCTGCAGCTGTGCAGGGTTTGACAGAGCTGTCATTCTTGAGACATCAGGTGGTACCACCACCGAATACAAACTATGGATCTGATCTCAGTGCCTGGCTGCCTCACTATTTCTGAAGGCAAAAGGTGCCGAGGCAACAAGTGAAGAGATCCTAGCACTCCGAGGCCCAGGCAAAGGTTCCCTGCCAGGCAAAGTGCCTGGGAGCCAAGAGCATTGGTTCGGCCGACATGGCGTTTCATTCATAACGATTCATATTCAGAATGTATATATCTTTTGTGTAGTATAGTATAGATAGATAGGTAGTAGATAGATAGATTAGATTAGATTGGATTGGATTGGGTTGGATCGGGTTGGATTATATAGATTAGATTAGTTTAGTTTAGATTAGATTAGATTAGATTATATTAGATTATATAGATTGGATTGGATTGGGTTGGATTGGATTATATAGATTAGACGATTAGATTAGATTAGATTAGATTATATTAGATTATATAGATTGGATTGGATTGGGTTGGATTGGATTATATAGATTAGACGATTAGATTAGATTAGATTGTATTAGATTAGATTGTATTAGATTAGATTGTATTAGATTAGATTGTATTAGATTAGATTAGACTATATAAATTGGATTAGATTAGATTAGATAGATAGATAGATGCATGCATGCATGCATCCATCTATCCATCTATCCATCTATCCATCTATCCATCTATCCATCTATCCATCGATCCTTCCATCCTTCCATCCATCCCTCCATCCATGCAGACAGACAGACAGCCAGCCAGCCAGGCAGGCAGGCAGGCAGACAGACATACATACCTACCCACGTACTGACGTACGTACATGCGAACATGTGACATACGTAGATACGTTAATACTATACGGTATATACTCATATGACTCATATACGTATATAGTATATACATACGTACATACGCACATACTGTGGATGGAAGAAATCCTGCACCAGTTGGCAACCGTTAGGTAGCTATGAAACATTGTAAATAAATGTAAATAATGCGGTTACAAGGGGATAAACATGGATAAACCATATACCAACTGGTGCAGGATTTCTTCCATCCACCGCACGTATAATATACGTATATACATACGTATATGCAATCCTGAATGTAGATAATTGTTATATAATATAATATATATATATTATATAATGTTCTGCTGAATGTGTCCATTTGCTCCATCACCGTAGCAACTGGTAGCTCCCCGGCTCTGTCTCTGATACCAACTTGGGGATGTAGCTGGCAGCTGAGGCCGGGACCATACTTTAAGTGACCACGCTGAGCACAGCTGAGCAGAGCTGAGCAGAGCTGAGCGAATCTGTGGAGGTCGAGAAACCTCTGGGTTCGTTGTGTATACAAAACGTTAATCGCTGGAAAAGGATTTGCAGCAGCACAAAGGGCGTGCTACACCTGGCCAAGAAAGACATGTCTTCCGATGTTGCTTGTCTTATTCCCGTGATCATGTATATGGCCTTGCTCCAATACAGAGACTCGTATTTTATGTTTTTCCATCTTTGCACTCTCATCATCAAGACTTGGCATTGCCTGCAAATCCAATCAGGTGATGGTCTGAGATGACTCCGTGACGATTAAACTTCGCGTCAGCAACTACGCTTCAGCAACTACGCTTCAGCAACCAAAACCCACTCTCGCTTCAGCAACCAAACCTCAGCAACCAAGACTGGCATATCAAAATCCCACCCCCTCTGGCAAGTACATGCAAAGTCACATCTTACACGTGATATCAACATCCCACCCCCTCTGGCAAGTACATGCACAGTCTCATCTTACACGTCATATCATTTGGTTTTTGAATCATAGTTTACGGAGCATAGTTTACGGATCTTGGTTTACGAAACATAGTTTACGAGTCATAGTTTACGAGTCATGGTTTACGAAGCATAGTTTACGAATCCTTGTTCTGCTTGAGCTTTTTGACCTCACTGCCCTACATTTTGTCCAAGGCTTTTTTTTTGGGGCTGAAATCGTTTGGATGCGCCATTTAGCATTGGTTGGCAAGGACTGGCAAGGGGTGAATTGCAGAGGTGCCACTGGGTACCCAAGAAATGCCTCTGGAGACCATGACTGTATTGTACTTTGGAATAGGGCAATAGGGGAAGAAAGATAGCACCAGTGCTCTTTCCTAAGTGAGTGCTCAGTTGTGCTTTTTCGTTCTGCGGTTCTGTCGCTCAGATCAAGGACAAACAAACCAGGGCAGAAGATGTGGGGAATGGCTTACTTGTCACTGTCCAAAGCACTTGTATGCCGCCAGCAGCAACACTGATGAACTGCTATCCACACCAACGACAGACACAAGATCACGTGTAGCCAATCAACAGCCTGCAACTTGCAATTGCCACTTGTAAGCACGGTGTCACTTTTTTTCGTTGATGGCACCAGCAGGCGTGGGCTGTTTCTGGTCAATATGTATTGGCCCATGCAGTAAAGCTAAAGGGTTTCTCTGAGCGGTGTGTGTCAAGTGTGTGTTGCTGTTTGCAGTGATTGTCCAGCAGGAAAGGTCTTGGCAGCGATTGCTGTTTTATGTTTGTGCAGGAAGCATGCCGGCAAGCTGGGGCCACAATACAGGGCAACTTGATAGGTCATAGGTGTACTCGAGCCGAGCCTACAAACGCCTATGTAAAGACGATGACCCCGGGTTTGATTAACTTTAGTTCCTAAGCACGGCAGGGATTCACTGTGACAAAAGGTGGTAGCTGCAGGCAGTCTTTAAGTGCTCATGATAGGCTTCCATCCTCGAAGAAGCAAACGTGTATCTTCGAGTGATAGGATTGGAAGGTGCACGTTCGGATTCTGTAGTGCTTCTTCCCAGGTCAGACCGGTCAAGGTCAAGGCCGGAATGTGGAGGACAGACGGCACATTCGAACAGCAAGTGCTTGTTTCGAGATGGCAGATACAAACCTTGATCCTCAATCCAGGTTCAACACGGAGATGACATGAGATGATCAGATTTTTTGACGGCATTGAAATACTCAGATAGTTATGGCACGTAGTTTCCCTACGATCCCGATGCAGGAACTCAAAGGCCTCGTTGTCCACACTCTGGAGACAAACGGCGCCTCGGCCATGGGGTTAAAGAAGCCTTGAAGGAACGCAATTCATCGCAATTCATCACAATTCATCACCATATTCCAATATATTCCAATATATTCCAATATATTCCAATATATTCCAGATGTATTGAATTGTATTGACCAAAGCGGATCTCAAACGCTTCCACTTCAGACTGGAGATTCCTGGTGTAGTGCCAACAGGTGTTTTGGGGCAAATTCGGGCCGAGCTGCGAGCGAATGTCTACAAGGCTACTCCACCTTTCGATGAATGAAACGTAATGTAGCGAACATGTAGCGAACGTGCTCCTATGATCTGAGACGCACTGAAAATAAAGAGTCTTTTTCGGCGTTTAGCGATCCCATAAGACTACTTCTCCTTTCAGCTCAGCAACAAATCATAGAGGTTCGATGAGGTTCAGATTATGTGTTTACATCTTTGTACTGTTTTTTTCCAAGCACACACACACATATTACATGTAGATATGAATAAATCTCAAATAGATGTTGTGATAAGTCTTATGAGTCTTATGATAATATATACTAATATACTATATATATATATATATAAAATGGTATATCATGATATATATCAAGATGCTATGGGAGCCCCCTGCGGCAAGATAACCAGCTGGGCGGCAGGCCATCGACTGCGACGAGGACGTCGGAGCTTCGTCGTCGGTGCGCTCCGCCATGGCGCAGGTGGGAGGGGGTGGAGGGACTGGTGCTATAGTATATATATATACCATCAGGTTATTTAACATAGCCATGGAAAATGGCCCATTTATAGATGGTTTACCTATTAAAAATGGTGATTTTCCATGGCTATGTTAAATAACCAGAGGATATATATATATATATATACGTAGATGTATATATATATATATCTAGATGTATATGATGTATATGCAACTATACACTGTTATGTTTGATCAGTTGCTTGTAGACAACACATGACAACTAATGATAATGATAATGATAATGATGAAGGTCATGACAACTACGAATGATCTGGTAATATGTTCTTTTATTTGTAATCATTACCCAAAATTGTATGGTTCATACAATGCACCAACTTTGTGGTCCATTCGTAACCCATTCTCAACCAATACCCCAATACCCAGCTGCACTCCGTGGTTTGAGAGGCCAAGATGACGAAATCGCCAGTCGGACAGTTGATGGCTGAGATTGCAGGGCGCCCCGGATGCCACCACGACTCAGCTGTGGGCTCTTTTTTGAGGTGCAGTCAAGGTTAAAGCTGTGCGAAAGTTTCATGAACCTTCGTGACAGATGTGAAGACAGCAAGAAGAGGCCAACTTTAGTATCATAATAATATCATAATAATATCATAATAATATCATAATAATATCATAATAATATCATAATAATACATAATAATATCTAGTTCATTTCTTAGACTATAATAAATAATAAAGCCATCCAAGATGGTCCAAGTCATAGCTGGTGCCAAGGTGGCAGAGTTCTTTGAGTTCTACCATTTCAGGTGGGAAATGGGAAGGGCAAGTCTCCATGTGCCTGGGACGTCCCCCGCGTGACAAAGTATGATAAAGCGGCATGTGATTTAAGGCATTTAAGGGATCCTGGGAGGATTGCACATACAACAAGGCCTGCAAACATTTGGCTCAGATATGCAGTCAAGGGCAGCGCTGCCCATTTTTTGGTGAGCTGCTGGGCGACAGCATTTTAAGATGTTCAATTCTCTATCATTTTCCCTGACCTTAGCTTTTTATTGAAGTTTATTTTGCCATATTTTGCCTAATTTTCGAACAAGTGCCATTTGTGCGATGGGTACAGTTTATGTGCTGCTTCTTGCTGGAATCCGAGGCTCAAGATGTTTGCCAGGATCGCTAGGCCATTGGTGTCAGCGCCCACCAGGCTTGGAGGGACCGTCGGAAAATATTGAAGCCATAAGAATTTCAGCATTGTTAGCACCTTAGGAAACATGCCAGTGAAAGATACGCGTGCCACATGTCCATGATTGGCACACTAGAAGCTTGAGATCAAACGTCTCCCTTCCTGTTCCATTTGCAGGTGCTCGTTACGAAGGTTCAGCGCATCTGCAAGCACCTCGGTGGACCGGATCTTCCAGCTTTTCAGCAAGAGACTTGGCTCTCCATCTCTGGATTTTTGTATCAAAGGCACCATACAATCCATCGCAGATGCCTGGCAGATGCTTGGCCGTAGGCTCCTAGCCAAGGCATGGTGGCGACGACTACATCAGGGAGGAAGTCTCTCAACTGGAACATGCTTTGCAGGCAGCAGATCTCGCCCAGAGGCGCGACATGGCACAACAGTGTTAGTGCCAAGTCTCTCAGCTTGGAAGTGGATTATTGATTGGTTCTTCGAAGTTCATGACTGACCCAGACCCATGTACCCCCTTCGGCAAGGGATGACGTGATGCGTAGCAACGCGAGCCACGCTGAATTCCGTCATAACTTGGGCAAATTGCCTGTCCTCGGGACACTCATCAATCCATTGACAGGTATTTTTACGACCATTATCTATAGGGATTCCCATTGCGGTTTGGATGACCATTACCATTCCAATATTTGACTTCAGTATGTACGTTATTCATTTGTGGCAGTTTTGGTTTCGTACAATTTTGAACAGGCTTTTTGACATCAAGGTCTGTGCTTTTCTGAGATTCTGTGCCTTCCGCTGTGCACACACACACACAGTTCATCATCCCCAGAGCAGAGACTGGGTTGGCTTCAGGTCTGGTCTTGGAGCGGACGCAACCATTGCAGCTTTGCTCCATGACGTTGGGCATTTGATAGGTGCCTTACCTTGAGACTTTAAAAAGGAACCACTTGGATAGAAGATTGCCATCCCATGCCAGGACCTTATCTGTCACTTATGCATATTGATGATTATTTATAGGGGGTTTCTTGCACTGTGACCGATTTTTTCCTCTCAAGAGTTACAAAGTAGCGATGTTGGATGAGGTTGCGTCCACTGAAATCACACTCCAAGCACACAAAGATCCAACATGATCCAACTTGTGCGAATTGGTTTTCTGTAGTTGTACCATATTGTACCATCCCGTGGGTTTACACACGGGCAATTTGACTTTGTCCCTCCAGGCATGGAGGATCCTTCCAGTGCTCGGATGGAGGATTGTGGTGTGGTGGACCATGAGAAGTTAGGAGGTCAATGGCTGGCGGAGCTGGGTTTCTCTCAGCAGGTCTGCGATTTAGTTGCAAGACATGTGGATGGTAAACGTTTCCAGGTTGCAGCTCTGTGACCCAGCACCAGAATCACCAGAAGTAGAGTTTGTCCGCAAATTCTAAGTTTATGTGGGATGTTGCAATTGAAAATCGTTTTTTGCTAGTTACTTAACCGACTGAAACTGTTGAAGAGGGTTTGAATGGAACTAAGAGACTCTTGATGAAAGTTGCTGTGAGGCTATCTTTGTGCAGTCAAGAAAGACTACCATGATACCCTGAGCCCGGCCTCAAAGACAACTCTGAGACATCAGGGAGGCCCAATGACGATAGAGGCAGGGTGGTTGAGATTTTGGCCGAATATTTCCAAACACCACAAGGTTTGATGCTCGTTGAGAGAGCGTGAACCACTGAACCACTCAGCTCTTCTCAGGTGGAACCGAGCCAATTGTGACTCCAATCATACAGCATTGAAAGACATTGAAACCCGACAGTGCAGGTTTTGAATGGTTTTTTTCAATGGTTTTTGTGAAGAGCCCAGGAACCGGAGGGAACCGGAGATAGGAACCAGAACCAAGGCCTCAAGGCCTCACATGGATCCCACATCACCAGGAGGCGAAAGGCTTCGAAAAGGAGGAGCTCCATAAGACCATCGTGGCCATGCGCCACTGGGACGAAGCCGCCAAAGTCAAGGGCAAAGAGGTCCCGACGTTGGAAAGCTACCGAGATCTCCTGGAGAAAAACATCAGATGAACTCGGTACAAACCGTTTTTCTCCAAGCAGAATAGTAATAGGGACTTTTGTAGACATTTGTGCTGTAGACAATTTGTAGATGTTGATTCTTGATGATTCTTGATGATGCTTGATATAGCATAGCAACGATGGTAGTATTTGTTAAGCTTTGAGCGCCAAAGAAAGGTCAGTGAGGTCCTTTTGTGGCCTTTGTGCCAACCTGGCAAGATGTGCTCCCGGAGTGACTTGTCCAGCCACCAGATTCGATCCAGACAAAAAGGACTGCGGAATCCTGCTTCGGTCAGATGACAACGTCCTGCAAAGTCTCTGATTGACATTGGTCAAACATGGTCAAACATTTAGAATGGACATTTGAATCATTTGAATCACTTGAAATGCAGAGCAACCGGCCCATGCAAATTCTGGTCCTGTTGATTCCAACACGTTGTCTCGAACACTTGAAACGAAGATCTTGGATGGAAAAAACACTAGCATTGACAACAAACCCAAGCGCACCAAACCTTTGGTTCATTGCCAGGCACACCCTTTCAGTCTTCCTGCCAGAATCGCACCTCGGAAAGGAGCGCCGCAGTCGCGCAGAGGCGTGGCAAGTCTCAGCTGATCTTCCGGCGCTTCCGGGCTGGAAAGAAGTCACTCAAAAAGCTGCTTGAAGCTGCTTGAAACTGCTTGAATCCTTCAGATCAACCAACTCGCTCACACTTGAAATCCAGATATTCAGATATTCATCATGAATCATCAAGTTAATCTGCACCAAGAAGATGCGGTAATGATGCACCAAGAAGATGCGGTAATGACATGGAATGGCAATCTGTCCGGGTGGACAGGATCGGCAGTGCCACTTGTTGGGTAGCTTGTTGCGTAGCTCCTTGCGCTGCATAGGTTGCCGTAGATGCTGGATTGATCCGCATCCATTCAGAGACATCCATCTTGGAGCAGCTCATGAGCCTTTCATCGAGCAGCTCACACAAGATGGGACCCTTGGCAGCACCTGTCCCTGTCCCGACGTCGCAATTCGTGATCTTCGAGCTCAAGCCTGGGTGGAGATGCAATGTCCATCCTGCAACATCCTGCATTTCATTGCATTTCCATGACTTTGTTTTACGTGTCTCCTTCAGCCTTCTGCTTTGTAAGTCAAGCTCCCTGCATTTGTACTTCTTGAAACATCAATTGAAGACTCGAAGACTCAAGACTTGTCATTTTTCAATGCTTGTGATGGCTCCTCTCCATCCGGTTCCCCATGGTTCCCCATCTGTCTCGGACTACCTTCCTGAGGTGAGGGATGGCACTCCAGCGCCAGTTCCACTACTGCCAGACTCTTTTCTGACAGCCTTGCCGTGCTTATCTTTCCAGCAGAATAAATGCTGCTTCAGCTGTGCTTCATGAACCTCGTGGCACAGTGATTGCTATGGAGGGCCTCTAAGTGACTGAAGTTGAATTTGTTCTTAGGCTTCATCGCCGCCGCCACAGCTGCTTGCATCAATGGTTGAGAGCTGAGTTTGAGGACATGACATCTACATACATCTACCAACAAAACTTGAGACACACACACACATAGCCATTCAATTATTTGTGGAGGTGCGTGGATAAACACATCTATAATATCATAGAATACTATCCTATATATATATAATTTATATATATATACATACAATTATATATATATATATACATATATATAAGACGATATAAACGCATAATATCACATATTAACATCATATTCCTAGATATTTGTGGTGCCCCAGGCCTCAACGCGTCATTCAGCCTGGGAGACCACCGGAAATGACACGCCGCCAACAGGACTCAGCTTCGATGATTTTGGGATGTTTCTTTGGATAGTTTTTGGTATGTTTTGGTACATGAATTATTACTGTAGTTTTTTTTGGATCATTTCCCTGGAAAATAACTACTGTACTACATTGTGTTCATCAACATCATTCACTGTAGAAATTGGCGCCATGACAAGATAAGTTTTTTTTCTCCTACATTTTTTGGTTATGACAAAAGATATTACAAGCCAGGACAAGTGCGGCCTCAAGGCAATGCTGTGGGAAGGGAGTCGAGACAAGGATCAATGAGGTGTTGAGCATCGGAAAGAACCGTCCTAGGCTGTCCATGAGGTGCTACAGGTCTTAAAAGCCATGGAAAACAGAGTTTGATCATGTTTGATCCAGACCTCCGACTTGTGCTGCAAAATGAGGTGGTGATCGCACTCGAGACTTTAGTGGAGGGGCCCGGAGCTTTGACACCCTGCAAAGTCCTGGGGGTTTTGATGCCGTAATGAAGCCGATACTTTTCCAAGATTTGCCGGTCTCTGCCACCGCTGTGACTCTGTAGCCCTTGCACCGTTTTGAAGAGCTGCTGATCAATGCATAGAGAACAGAACTATGCTGACCTGTGTTGAAAGCCCTCTTGAATCTTTTGATCCCCAAAAAAGCGTTGCATCCAGCACCAGAGAGCACTGCCTGGCAGTTCAGTGCTTGCGATGTACTTGCCCCAAGTGGTAGTTGCACAGACCAGATGGGACGACATGGAACAAGAGCATACAGTACCACCCTCCATCGGACTAGCGTAGTCAATGTCGCAGCACTCAAGCAGTGAAGCGTAACACCTTGAGGCTGCTGTGGTGGATGCCTTGAGTTCAGTAGTTGCTGGCCATGAAGTGCACAAAGGATGGTGGGTGAACATACGTGACACACTGCTGCAGAGCAACTGCGGTTGTAGTTTACTTACAGTCTGGTGATGTGCTTGAAGTATGGATCATGATTTTAACCCGTAGCGGGTGCTGGCAGTGACAAGTACAGTAGTGTGATTGAATCTGTTTTTAATGGCAGTGCATAAGCCGGGGTTGTCCTACTTTGCAAAGAATGTGTGGAATGCAGGAATATCCACACCGGATGAAAAGAAAGAAGAGGCACTGAAGTGGATTTACGGTGCTCAGCGCAGGTTGATGAGATTCCAATGAAAGGACTGACTCCAGAGACAAGATAATTCTTGAATGAGATCTGACAGCAGCGTCCAAGTCTAGTTCTGATGCGTAGCCTTGTCCCGTCCAGTACTGTCGACCAGTGCTTCAGGCCCCAAAAGTCGAGGAGGAGCCGCACGAAGAGGCTCAGTAGAGTTCAAAGTAGGTTCCGTTTCTTCTCCAGATAGCATGGTCATTGGAGTCATGTTTTTCGCTGTATCTACTACTTCCAATTTACTTTTCTTTTTGGAGCAAAGTGTTCCATACTTCAAACAGTTTTAGGTCGTGCAGAAATCAACCTAAGAAAGCCTAAGAAAGCCTAAGAATATCAATGATGTTCATTATATGATGTTCATACGGGCTGATCCCAACCGCCACACCCATCCGTCCCTTGACTGCAGGTCCGTGAGCGTCGACGGACGACCGCACCACGCGGCAAACTGCCGGCTCTCTCCAGCGCAACTTCGCCACTGAGCAGCGGAAAGGCCTCAATTTGGGGAACCGTGGAGTCGTTTCTTTTCCTTGGCACCAAAATTATACAGCAGCCACAGAAGATATTCGGCGACAGAAGCGCCAGAACTTGGTTGCAAAGTCTCCTTCAACACACAATTTGAGGAAGAAAAATCGCCAGATGGTTGCAGACAGTGTTTCAGCTATTTTAGCTTCCATCCGTTTTTATGCAGATGAAACAAACATTGGCGAAACACACACTGTGCTGTCAGGAGCTTTTGCCCCCGCTGCGTGGTGTGGGGTCAGCTGCCTTGGAGTTTTTTTGATGTTTTTTTGCACAGGCCAGAGTTTGTTGTGGCGGTGATTGTTTGTTTGCCATTTCTAGGCCATCAGGCTGGATTCTTCATGTGAAGTTGTTGGAACACTTGTTCCACCCTGTTTCTGAGATAGAAATGGAATTGCTGAATCTCTTTCTGAAGAGACACGCCTGAACTCAACTGGACCTACTATTGAGGTTGGGAAGCAGTTTGGGTTCCCGCAGCGGCGGCAGTGCGGTCTCCGGGATCCATACTCCTGAAGAGGAGGCCTGGAAAGTTCTTCCGTTGCGGTGACATCGGTGACTCCAGCTGCCGCTGCTGCTTGAAAGGTATCGCTGGGTGAGCAGTCCGGCGGAGCTTTGAGCGAACCATTGGATGAGGCTTTGCAGGGAGTGATTGGAAGAGATATGAAGAGAAGACTGATAGGAATCTTAGACCTTTGTCCAACTTTGTTCCCCATGCCTAGCATGCCTTCGCTGCATCATGATCATCATCATCTTGTGGTTGTTACTCGTTTCTGCTTCAAACAGAGCACCCATCGCTGGAAACATGTCGTGCCTCTCAGGTTGACCGGCAACTTGCCAGATTAAATCGGCCAACTGTCGGCAGAGTAGGCCATGCCTGTATAATCCGCCATCAATGTTGTGTTTTTTTTTTTTAAAGCGCACAGAGATTAAAATCTATCTCCTCATAGATTCATCGATCGACTTGAGCTTGCCATCGTGGATTCTTGTTGGAAAAGGAGTACTGTATTGGGAACTGGAAGCCAAGACCATCTCCGTATTCGATGCGTTTCAAATAGGGACACCTCGTTGCATCCTGTGAAGGAACAATTTGGCAGCACTGCAAGGCTTAACGTCCGACTCTCCCTTTTTGCTCGCGAGAACTCCAAGCTGCCTCGCAGGCTTGGCTGCCGCTGCCGGGCCCTCTGTGCGGAAGAGGCCCGATGGCCCTGAGGCGCGGTGCAGTGACCATAGTGAGCTTCGACGGCTGCAACACATTGGGCAACATTTTGCAATCATTAGATGATGTGTGAATTCTGAAAATGGCTTGCATTAAAAGTACACTTCAAGCGATTCGGTCATTGATGATCCCCATCGCGTGCATTCTTACTCATCAGCAACAGCAGAGCAAGCGTGTCCTGGGTGCTGATTTGTTGCAAGTCATCTAGACTATTTTGCTCTAGCGTATTTCAAGCTTGAAGAATGCCGATGGGGTCCGTCTCCTCAAGACGTGCTGGCTTCATGTTGGGCTTCATGTTGCTTCATGTTGCTTCCATTTTTCAATGTGTCTGGGTTTTGAATTCCAAGGTGACTTGATGTTTGCATACAGACATCACAGGTGAAAATAAGTAGCAAGAAGGATGATTTATATAAAGGACCACCGTTTTTGAGGCTGCCACTGGTGCTGGTGTCACAAGCCCAGTGCTCTTGTGATACTATGGCTTCTTGACGTTCTGTCCAGCGGGGCATCAATGCCTCACATGACATGCTGGGATTCCTGACCATGATATGGATGGATTTGGTTGGCCAAGGATTCAGCATCAGACGAGTCTGGCACGGAACTCGGTGTGACGGGTCGAAGTTGTTGATCATTGCTGCCTACAGGGAGTCATCAGTCATTCGTCATGAGTCATTCTATGATTTGTCTTGATGTCCTGATTTGTATTGTTTTGTATTGTGTAAGGGACAGATCTTTCGCCATCGGTCATAGGCTTTTCCTCAGTTTCACATACTGATATCCCAGCCTCAGGCTCAGGCGACATTGAGCTGACGGGCAATCGAGGCAATGTTGGCAACAGCAGCTCAGGCTGGGGTGATCACATGTGTAATTACTATGCTACATCTATGCTACTTAGTTTCTGTCAGGCCTCATCGCAAAGGGCCTCAGAAATTGAACATTGAAATCTTGTGAGTCAGCTGAGTCAGCGCCTCATCGAACATCAGTCTATTTACTGTCAGGAAGCTCCTTGGCGGGTGGGCCTGTACGAGCTTTACCCTCTGAAGGTAGCGCCCAGGCACCCGTTTCCTTGTAACTGTGCTGTGTGTGGACGTAAAAAGAGTCCTTGAGTCTCAATGAAATTGGATTCGACCCCAACTTCAGATTCGCTTCAGATCATGACAAATCATACATCCAGAATATATTTATATAATTCTATATTATTTTGTTTGTATGTATGTTAGTATGTATGTCACTGTATGTCTGTATATCATGCAAAGCGTTTACCGTTTCTTTGGGCATATTTGAACTTGGGCCCGACAATAGAAGTCGGCAGGATGACGGATTGGAGGAAGCCGGAGGGCTCAATGGGAGCGGAGAACCAGGCTAATGCCAGTGCATTTGTTCACGTTATTTCACGTTATTTCACGTTCGTTCCCACGATGTTTCCCTTCCCCAGTTTGCCATGCGCAGTTTCGCTGAGGTGGAGGAATCCATTGAGGAACTATACAGCGGCGAAGGCCTGAGTTGCCGTAAAAAGTCGTTTTGAGTTCACAAAAATGATGTGACAGGGTGTGAGGCAATGATAGAAAATGATAGGCAATGGATGGCAATGGTAGGCCACTTTGGACACGACCAGCTGAGGCGAGATGGAAGCCTATTCAGAGGCCTCTCTGCAGTTGACCGTTGCACGTGGCACGTGGCACGCCTCTTTTCTTGATCGCCAGGGCAGTGGGGTCGGTGTCGGCGATGAGTTTTGAGAGGTTGGGCTCAGTGGCTTTTGGACGGTTTTAGACCGTGCCAAGGTTCACAAGGTTCATGAAGTGTGGGGTGAACCATGGTGAACCGTATCGAATTGTATCGAGCCTTCAACAACTTTTACTCTTTTGCTTCGAGACTTGTTACACTGGAGTTTCCCAATCTCATATTATCGAACTAGTACTATTCTTGCACACTAGCATTAAAGTATTCTATCAGTTTCGATTGCGCTGACATGCGCAGCAGGATATGCGCGCCTGGCATTTTGTTTTGTTGGCCGACTGACAGCAGAGTATGAATTCGGCAGAAAACAGACACCACACGTGGCACTTCTGGACTCATTTGGACATAAAGATTCTTTTGAAGCCATCGCACAGGCGCCCAGAGCGCAGAAAGGTGCAGAGACAGGTTGGGGCTCCAAGGTTCTGAGGCTATGCGAAGTAATGTCAAAAACATTTACAGAGATTTATAGATGATATATATATAATTATATATATACATATATATATAATTATATATATATATATTCAATATCCGTAGATATTGGTTATTTCCCCTTCTACTCTTCAGATGAACTTCAGACATCTTCAAAATTCGAGTCTATCAGCCCGTTCCACGGCACAACCTGAGGTTGGCGACCTCGCCCAGTTGCTGAGGTCCAATTGTAACGCTATGAGCGGACTGGGCAATACTCTGAGTCACTATGCCGCCATGTTCACTATGCTTCTTACGGACATGAACAGCCAAAATCGATCCAAAAGAACAGCTAGAATGATCACAAATATCATCGAACTGTGTGAAGGAAATCAGTCAAGACCTCACAACTCTGCGCAGAACAAAATGAAGGGGGAGGTACCAGGAACCTCTGTGGTGTTGCCCTCGCTATTTGTCAGCCTGCACAGATGAACTGCTAAGCTCAGTGCTTTAGGCCTTTCACCGTGTCAAAACATGATCGGATGGTCAGATGGTCTGAGAGGTTTTGAGCTCAGCAGTTCTCAGCGCCGCTGTTCAACATGGGGTCTCCTGATGCCGCATGGTAACATCATTCAACACGGACGATGTAGGTGAACCATTTCCCTGGCTTATCTTTTGTTGTTTGGTGCACTAGACTATTTCTGCACATCCTATAGTACTTATTCAAAGACAGAGACATGTGCCGACACTTGTTTGCAGAAGCGGAAATTCCATCCCAAATTTGCAAAAGGCAATCACTTTATGGATTAGTTGGGAATGGACAGGATGGCACGCCAGAAGCAGAGCAGCAAAGGCCTTGGAGACTCCCTGACCGCTCTGTCAGATGAATCGCATCCGCCTGCGCGTTTTGTGCAGCGGATGTCGGACACCGGACAAGCACTCACTTCTTTTTGTCGCATTCAGAAGCTGAACAACGAGTCAAGTGCCAATCTGGTGAGATGTACCAGTAGAACCAGTAGAAGCCATTCTCCCACTGGGACTCCCACTGGGAGCATTTTTTGCTTTTCGTGTATCGTTTGCGCTTTCACTCTAAGCCGGTCTCAGCATTCTCAGTGGAAGCAGCTGGAACAAGCTGGAGAGGTCACGCTTTGGATTTTCCAAGATCTTTCAAGCACGTATTGTCCAATAGACAAGTCAATTTCATATTGGATATGAGTACACCGCATGAGCCGAGCCAAGCAAAATCCTTTTTGACAATATAGACTGATAATATATGATAATATAGACTGTAGCTTTCCAAGCTGCTTTGCCTCCACTGCGTTGCGCTATCACATGCAACTTTGGGTGGAGAGGCTCTCAATGTCGCGCCCACGAGAGATCTGATTTTTGTGATGGAAGCATGGCAGGTTGGACTGCAGCTCTTGGCGTTTTCTGTTTACAAATTCCATGACCATTTGGACTACAGGGATCCACACGGTGTGACCCCATGGATTGAACCGTTCAGATCTTTCAGATCTTTCAGATTTCAGATTGGAGATGACTGGAACGCCTTTGGCTGCTGCCACTTGGCCTCTTCTTGCAGCGTCCTGAGAAGGAAAGAAGCTCCTCAGCTTCACTCAGCTTTGCTCATGGCTACTCCGAACCATCTCCTTAGGCCCATGAAGATAACGAATGAACCAAGCAGAGCGCTTCTAATCCAAAGGAAATCCAATGGAAATCCATGGTTGCGAAATTTGAACCAGCTGTAGCTTTAGCATTCCCTCACGGGGCTGGACAACATGTCTACTGTCATTCTTGATACGTTGGACCGATGCTTCAAATGTAGTTCCTTCTTGTGTTTGAAAGGCTCAAAAACAATGATTGATATTGATCATGTGATTCCCTAACATCGGGTTCAAAGCCCCGGCGAGCTAAGTTATCAGGTAGCGATACCTAAAACGCACAGGTGAATTCTCGACCCGAGTTTGCAGTCGAGCTGCAGGGTTGAAATTCATGCCAGGCCTGCTTTGAAGTATCCCTCTGAGCATTGCTTTTCAAGGGACCTTGTCATACTCTTCTATAATTTTGGGATACTTGAAAGCAAATGTGCCTGCATTCAAACCAGGATCAGCTGAATGCAAAAGTCTGACACATGCCTGGAAAAGGTACTTGTTTTGTTATGTATCGGTGCCAATGACTTGGGAACATCATGAGGCAGTCTTACTTTTATACCAATCAATTGTGGTGCGCGTGTTTTGATTTTCTCAGCCGTCTCATGGTATTTTCCTTGACACTGCACCTTGAAAATGAACAATGCCCACCTAAGCAATAGAACTGCTTTGGCAGGGCCGTTCCTTTTCCTGTGAAAGATCAGCGCAACCAACTCCGAGGCCCGAGGGAACTCAACGCCAGAGGAGTTGGTTTGTAATTGCTTTTGCACACAGAATTGCACCTCATGTGCGACCTCCTTGAACCTGGCGAAATCATGGCCCATGGCCAACAATCAAAATTTCATCAAACAACAATCGATTGCTTTCAATTGATTTACGTGATTTAACGCGTTTCATCATGTTTCAATCGCTTTTCAGCAAGGTCTTGGTTCAGGAAGGTTCAGATTCTTGCAACACGGATTCCAACTGCAAGTCTCCAAGACTTCTGGGCTGAATTTCATTCAAGGGAAATAACCTCGCAACCAAACATCAAACCATTGGAAGAACTCAAATTGATAACAACATACCAAGACCCGCCCCAATTACACTTATTTCCCCAAATATCCTACCAAACAATCTGATTCTATTTTAAAAACATCATCCTCCGACTAATTCATTATCGCAAAAAAAATCAAACATTTTAATTTCGAATTTAAATATTATATATCTTAAAATGAAATATATATTAAATCATTAATATTTTAGAATAAAGAATAATTTTAGATAAATAATTATAGAAATTTAAATTATATATTTTAAATAATTAAAAACAAATACTTATGTAATCGAAGAAAATTTAAATATGAATTTTCCGATACTATGGACAGATGAAAAGCAGAGACCGGCAGAGTTAGGGATGTTAGGGAAGAAAAGAAAAGAAGAAAAAAACAGATTATAAAAAAATAAGATTTAGATGTATGAAAAGGTATAAAAATCGCGAAATATTGTATTTTTAAATAATTTGTGGTTTTGGAGGGTTAAAAAGTAGTTTCGTTAATGCGGTGGGCGCGGAACTAGTTGGTTAGATAAAAGGAAAAATTATATATTATTATACCGAATAATATATTTATAAACGAAAAAAAAATAAAAATATTTTAGATTCGGGGTATTTTTGGAAATTAAGATATTAAAAAAGGATATATTGTTATAATGCGAAATATATTTCGAAATTTAAAAAAAATAAAATATTGGTATATTAATTTTGGATTATTTTTGGAAATATTATATGGTGTTTTATAATATATTTTTGGGGGTTTTTTAAAAATATATTTAAGGAATATAATTATATTTTTTGTAATTTTTATATTAATTTATTGAAAAATATAATTATTATGTATTTTTATTTTTTTATGTATTTATTAAAAAATATAATTATATTTTTGATTTTTTATTTATTTATTAAGGATTATAATTATATATTTTGTTTTATTTATTTTAATTTATTAAACATATTTTTTTTAAAATATTTTTATTTATTAAGGAATATTGGTAATTTTAAGGTTTATAAATTTATTTTTTTTAAATTAAATATTAAAAATAAATTTGATTTATATTATTATAAATTATTTAAATTAAAAATTTAAATTAAAAATTATAAATTAAATATAATTATAATTTTATAAATTATAAATTATAAAATAAATTATAAATTATAAAATTATTATAATATTATTATTAATTATTTATTAATTAATAATAATATAATATTATTATTATTTAATAATTGAATTATTATTTTTTTTTAAAGAAATTTAATTTCTTTGAATTATTTTAATTATATTTCGGTTTTACTTAAAATATTATTAAATATTATATATAATAATTATATATAATAATAATATATAATAATAATATATTATATATAATAATAATAAATATTATATAAATAATACCCTAAAATTTTATTTTTTGTTTTGGAAATTTAAGGCCAATAATATTGAAATTTTAAGGGATATAATACAATAAACATTTGAAGAATTAAAAAAATATAATTATATTTTTTAATTAATATTATTAAAATAATAATTTAAAGAATATAATTTTATTTATTAATTAATTATATAAATACTTGGACTCCCCTTTGGTATACAAAAACTTGTACTAACTATTTTTGATACATATTTTGGGAAATGCGCGTTTTTTTAAGAAGCACCATGAAACGAGTATTTTTTTTTCCGAGCCCATTTGTTTTTATTTTCCTTGTATTTTTACATGATATAATTATTTTGATTAATTTGATTTTTGAGCTGCTGAAGAGATGCCGGGAGTACCATATTATCCCATATATAAACAAAAAAAAATGCATTGGTCAATTTGTTAAATTGTACTGTGAATCGAATGCTGACGGATTGAGGGCAATTTGTCTATCTCTTGTTTGCGCAAAGGGTCAAGGGCTAACTGCGAGATTGTACCCAGAGTGCCCCCGTTTCTTGACTTGTGTCTGGATATACATTATGTGATGCATGTGATGTAACACAGATTAGATCAGCAACCACTATGCGTGGAAGTTCTGGCCAATTTTATATTGTTTTTCCGCGCCACGGTTTCCTTTTTGTAATTCTTCGGCATGGTCCATTTAGCACACTGTAAAAAAATCAAATCGCAGCTAACTCCTGTACTAGTCTGTCGGGGGATGGTCTGCATGATGCTAAAATTATAAAGTGTTTTTGTTAGATCAAGAAAAAATATATTTGCAGGATGTATGGCTAGGAAATGGAACCGTTCTGTATTCTGGCAAAGGTACTAAATTGATAGCTGGCTATAAATTATTTCCCAATTTCGGGCCAATGATCGACAGACGTTGGCCAAAATGAGCTGGGAATTATTTCTTCTTGTTACGCGAAACGAGCGCCAAAAAACGCGAAACGGGCGCAAAATTCCGCAAAAAGGCGCAAGAACAAAAAGTATACCACTTATATCCTGTTCATGGATCAATGCGCGTATATTTTAGCAAGTGTATAGCCCCCACACCAGAAGTAGACGAAAATATATTTGCGCAATGATGTTCGTAGAAAATTGGTGATGTTTGCATTTAGCAATCCTGAATAATTTTCTGTATTTTATCCTTGTCCTTTGTTAGGGTATCATCAAAAAAATTCACACGAGAGGTCAGGAAGTAAAATCCAATACGGAGAAAAACATAATTTACTACAGGAACTGACACGTTTTGCCATAAAAAGAAATATAAAAAATACATAATTTCTTCCAAAACAATTATTTTACCAAATGAAATTTAGGATGCTTATACTTGGTTGTTCGTATTTTGGGTCATGCCATTTTTTATTTGCATGAATAATTCTTTGTTTGTAGTTTTATATCTGGTAATAATTAATTCTTATTTCCATGCCCGTAACATATAATTTTTAATTTTTATTTAGTCTCAAAAAAATTAAAATTATAAATTAAATACCTCCAGATTATAAAATATCTTAGCTCCTCAAGCAATGCCGCAAATCTAAAAGCATTTAGGCAGTGTTTTTACAGACCTTTATTCTTGTCCTTCCCGAAGCAGCACAAATTCGAGTACCTTTTATTTTGGCCTCTAAAATCAAGCATATTTTTAATAAATACGCGGACAAAAAAAAAAACAAATTTTTGTATACCAAAAGAGAATACAAATAATATAATTTAATAATTTTATTAATATAATAAAATATATTTTTAAAAATAAATTTATCCAAAAATAAATTATTATAATTATTATTTTCAATAATTTCCCAAAATATTTTATAAATATTTATCCAACAAATTTTAGCTATTCTAAATAAGTATTATTGAAAAATATTTTCCAAAATTATAATTCAAAATTATTACCGAAAATTATTATTCAAAATTATGTTATTAATTTTATACCATAAAATAATGTCCCAAAGCCGTTGTTATTCTGTAAAACGGTTCCCAAAAGTTGCTCCCAACGGTGTTACTAAAAATTGCTCCCCAAAATTAATCCCCAAAGCACCCCTGCAAGGTTGCTCCAAAGTGACTATACTTCAAACATATTCTACAAAGCGGCTCCACCAAAGTGGCTCCCAAAAGGTAGGTTCCCGAAAGCTGCTCCCCAAAATTGCTGCCGAAAGCTGCTCCCCAAAGTTGTGTCCTGAATGGCTCCCCAAACCTGCCCCACAAAGCTGTTCCCCAAAGCCGCTCCCCAAAGTTGTTATCGCAACCTGCTCCGGACAGCTGCCCCCGAAAGTTGTTTCCGAAAGCTGCTTCCCAAAGTTGCTTTCTAAAGCTACTCCCCAAAGCTGTCGTTCTTCAAAGAAACTGTCCGTCAATGCTGCTGCAAAGCCGCAAAGTTGCTCCCCACAGTTGCTTCCAAAAGCTCTACCGAAAGCCGCGGCCCAAAGAAGCTCCTCGAAACTCCAAAGCTGCTCCCCGAAGCTGCCTCAAAGCTGGTCCGGAAAGCTGTCCCTCCCTAAAGCTGTTCCCCGGCGCTGCTCCCCAAAGCTGTTCTCCAAAGCTGTTGGTTGCCCCAAAGCTTGCGATTCTGCAAACCTGTTCGCCAAAACGGCTCCCCAAAGCCATTCTGCAAAGCGGCTCCCCAAAGTTGCTACCGAAAGCTGCTCTCCGAAGTTGTCTGTAAAGCTGTCCCCGAAAGCTTCCCCCCAAAGCTGCTGTTCTTCAAAGCAATTGTTCGGCAAAGTTGGCCCGAAAAAGCTGGCCAAAGCTGCTCCCCAAAGCTGCTCCCCAAAGCGGTTCCCCGAAGCTGCTTCCCAAAGCTCTTCCCCAAAGCAGCTCTGCAAAGCGGTTGCCCCAAAGCGGCTATGCTTCAAACCTGTTCCCCAAAGCGGCTCCCCAAAGCTATTCTCCAAAGCGGCTCCCCGAAAGCTGCTCCCCAAAGTTGCTGCCGAAAGCTACTCCCCAAAGTTGCGTTCTAAAGCTAGTCACCAAACCCCAAAGCTGCGCTCCAAAGTTACGCCGCGTCCCAAAGAAGCTCCCCAAAAAAGCGCGCACAGGCCAAAGAAGCAAGCACAGTGTGCGCGGTAGAAGGCGGGTCCAGCAAGCGGGCAGTCTCGCAGAGGTGCGTGTTAGAAAGAGCACAGAGACAATAGCGCACAAGCTCGGCAAGCAAAGGCAATAGCAATAGCTCGCAGCGGCTTGGGACGGACCTAGGGGGAATCGAACCAGGGGAGAATCGAGGGACCGTCATGGGATTGCGACACGGGACCAGGACTGGACCGCGAAATAACAATCCAAAAAAAAAGTTCTTATTTTGGAATTTTCGTTTTCTAAATTCCAAAATAATCGGATTATTTCGGTGCCATTGGGGAGGTCCTAAAAAGGTCGAGCAAAAGAATATTCACTATGTCTTCGTGCAGGCTAAAAAATTATTCGGCCAAAAGTCAAATAATTGACTTTTCTGCGATTTTCGGACCAGCCGATTTGCGTGCGCGCGCGGTGCCACCCTTACCGTAATGTTATTATTAATAATAATAATTATACTATACCAGTAGTACCGCACAAGGCGGTGGCGGAAGTTTCAAAAATAGGAAACCTATAGGAGAGGTTGGTTGTTGTGAATCAAGGATGGCAGAGCGAAGCCAC
>Ga0126342_10004247_pt1 | contig 24312 bp, 28 predicted proteins | sample Cyp1metagenome_FD_92528 | JGI IMG/M metagenome (GOLD analysis project Ga0126342, IMG submission 92528) | Coral microbial communities from Lord Howe Island, Old Settlement Bay, Australia - Cyphastrea 1 metagenome | ecosystem: Host-associated > Invertebrates > Cnidaria > Coral ...
CACCTCTGAAGGATGATGATGGACGAGCATTGTTGGGTACATGAAAATTGGAGATATGATGGGGATGTATATACTGCACATGTATATATATATATATATACACATACAATATATATTATGGTATTATATGTGTATATATATGTACCTACGCGCTACGTAACCTGACTGTGACGTGACGTGACGTGAGGTGAGGTGAGGTGAGTTAGGGTGAGGTGAGGTGAAGTGAAGTAATGTGATATGATGTGATTTATGCATGCATGCATGCATGTATGTATGTGTATGGTGGGTATGTGTAAGTGTATGTGTATATGCATGTGTGCGTTTATGTATGTAGATATGTAGATATGCATGTAATGTAATGTAATGTAATGTAATCTATGTGTCTATGTACCTATGTTTATATGTATCGATCCATCGATCCATCCATCCATCCATCCATCCATCTTTCTATCTATGTACAGTATGTGTGTGTATGAGTGTGTGTATGGGTGTCTGTATGTGTGTATGTATTTGTATATGTGTGTGTATGTGTGTATGTATGTGTGTGTGTATGTATGCGTATACGTATATGTATACGTATGTGTATGTGTATATGTATATGTATATGTATATGTATATGTACATGTGTATGTATGTGTATATATATATGTATATGTATATATATATATGTATATGGGCCACGGTCAATATTTAGTATATAGCTCCAAGTCAATTTTTGAAGAGTGTATTATCGTTTTTCAGGTTTTGGGAATATGGCAAATGTTATCGTTTTTTGAAGAGTGTATTGTCGTTTTCCAAGCCCCAGCTCAATGTCCAAAAAATAAATAACGATGTCTCGAATAGGACTTTCCATTACGGTAGATTTTGGCTGTAGCTCATATGGATGTTGATCTACTGGGGATCAATCCCAAGATGCTTGGGATGCCCAGGGGTAAGGGACGAAAGCTTCGCAGCAAGCTTTGCATGAAAACACAATCATCCTGAAGTTCATGCGATTGGAGATTCCAGCCCCCAATACCTTGCTAAAGCAAGAGGGACTTCAGCTAGCAGAAGCTAGCTTCCGTGAAAACAAAATCGATCGTTGAACACACATACACACAAACAGATGTTGGAAAAGCCAGTAATGTTGAAGTGTGAAAGGTGGACCTGTTTGCGGAACTACAGTAAGGAAAATGGGCAGGATAAGGCAGGAGATGGAAGAGTGGGAGTGAAATTTGAATCATATACATACAATAATATATATATATATATATACTAGTACTACGTATATATATTATATACATCATATCCCAGACATGTTGGATTCAAATGATTCAGAAAAAGTCCTTCAAGAATTTTGGAGGAGAAGTGGACGATGAGGTGTTCAGCATTGGAAAATCCACCGACCCGACCTCAGGATCCACGCTCAACATACAGCTGAAGCCCATCTCCTCAGTGTAATTGCCACAGTACTTCTGCAACACCTCCTGGGTGACCAGCTGCGGTGTCGAGCTCTGGAAAAATCTACAAGTCTGGGAGCTCTCCGAATTTTCGAATCCCTATTTGAGAGAATTGAGTCGTCAAAAAGAACAGGATCAAGAAACCTCACTCAGTGAGGCCCTTACACATTGCTGCGTGTCTTTCTGGTTCCCCACGCATGCGCGCAAGTGATAAAATTCCACAAACTGGAAAAGGTTTGCATAGTTTCGGATGATTCCACCTACAACCCCTCATTTTTGGTGAGATTATCAAATCTGCCTGTCGCATCATAAGCCTCTGACAATATTACCTTGGCCAATGGACATGGTTCCTCTCTTGCGATTCCCTATGATGGTCATTGCTTGGACGAAAACCCTAACTCATAGACGTTTTAACCCATGAACTCCCCTGAAATCCTCAAGTTATCATCTTCTTATCAAAAACCCAACTCCACCGTGCATTTCCCCCCAGTTCGGCCATCCTCCCCCGTCCTGCGCCCGTAGATCCTTCAGCTCCGTCCGCTCCTTCACCAGGCTGTCGCCGCGAATCAGTTGCGCCACCGGCAGTCGCGCCGTCACCGACAGGTTGGACACCGGAACGATGTGGTCGTACTGTAAGGAGAGGCGGACGGGGCGTTGGCCCAGCAAAATGTTCCAGTCGTTGATGACCACCTTTGGAGGCGGCAATGGCGGCCTAGATGGATCAATGGAGGGGGTTGTTATGACATTTCCGGGGTAATTTTATTGCAAATAAAATGAATGACCTAAGATCCAACATGACTCGATGATGGTGAATGGAGAATGATGTGTGGAATACCAACCCGAGCAAGACACGGGAGCTTGGTTCTGAAGCAGACCTGGATCATTGCACGTTGAACAAAACATCCTAGGGCACCTAGGTGGGGCTGCCATTGACACCTGGCCATGTGTCTCCAACTGGCACTTAGTGATGAAATCAGTCTGGTGAAACTGGTGAAAACGATCCCAATCTTGTCACACACTGAAAATCACCTAGGAGCTGGCCACATGGTGCAAGTGAGGGGGTCCCAACAACTGACTTCCCACCGCTGCACGGTCCACCTGCTTGTACTGAGGTGAAGCTGCGTAGTTCCCCAAGACATTGTCGCTGCTTGAGGAATTGTAGAGGGCCTGGCTTCAGAGGTCGCGCGAATGGTTTCAGCGATGGTTTCAGCAACAAATGCAACAGATTCTGTCGGCTGCGTAAAATGGAGATCCAACTACGAGCAACTACAACCAGGAGTATCATATGATATTTTTTTTTAAAAAAATGTTATATTATACTATTACAAGAGAAGCGAACAGAAGCCCCTTCTTCAAGGGTCAAAACAACCCCAGGGATCCGTGGTCATTGGATGCCAGCTGCAGGAGGAGAGGATCCGCATGGCTCAAGTGCGCCTAGAATTGATGTCCTCGCCTCACATCAAATCCATCAAATAATGTCGCAGGACATCAATTCATGAACTTATGAAGTAACTTATGTCCAAAAATCCAACAAAATCGAATCAGAAAACGAAAGAACATGTGTTGTTTGAAACTTTTTTAAAGATCTGGAAACTGCGTTTTTTTCATAGATCCACCCCCCACCCATCCAGCATTTGCCATTGGCACCCACCCCCCTGGCGCGTCCTTGGAGAAGGACACGGCCAGCCAGCGAAGCACGTCCTCCCGCGTTTCAATGCGATCAAAATCCATGTCGAGGTCGATCTCCCGCGACAGGGGGTTCACCTTCCAGCCATGGATCCAATAGAAAAAGCTGGGACTTTGAAGCAAAAAATGTCGAGAAAGTGGGATCTTCATATCTTATTTACTTATTTATATATGGATGGATTTGGAAAGAACCAAACATGTGGATTTAATGGGATTCAATATGATTGGCTTGGGATTTATAGATTGAAACGGAAGTGTGGAGTTCAAGGCACCAAGAATTCTGCAGCTCGGCCTTGCTGAAGGTGGGTCTCTTCAAGGCTTCCGTCAGGGACTGCACCACATCGTGCCCCTCAGGCACCCAGAGAACCATGGAGATAAAGATCACATAGATGGCACCTGGGATACGAGTTGAGCTGAAGTAATAGGGATTATCAGACTTAGCATAATAAACCTATCATATTCTTGGGAAACTCTATTCGTAGCTCCAACTGGCTCCCCATTCAATAGGAAATACCCCTAGCTCCTGAGAGAAGCCAGTAAGATCACTGCTGGTTTCCAGCCCTCCAAAAATAGCTGATGGATAGAAAACGACAGAAATGTCTTTCACTGGTCCTTCCCATTCTAAAGAGTTCAATTTTGAGTGGTTACGGTTACTTGACCGTATGGAGTGCTTCTCAGACTGGTCGTGATACCTTCACTTTACCTGGCTGTGCCAAGGCACAGAAGCCGGTGAAGGGAATGAGCCCCCACTTCTGTGTGGGATACGGCTCCATTCCTCCTGTGGCATGGGAAGGGAACCGTGGAACCTGCTCGGATTTTAAATGGCCAACCTAGGAATTGCCCCCCTTTCAATTACCCAATCTTTTTGTTGAGATACCATGTGTTCCTCCATCAAGAGCCCCTAACAAAAGTAACAACATGCTTAAAATCAGCTCATGATCAACAGCTCACCCCACTTTCCAATCTAGATGTGCCATGATCAAAACGGTCAAAAATGATCAAAAAAAATGTATTTTTTGTTGATGGTGGTTGTCCCACCATGATTCAATGATAGGAAAGCCTTCTTTTTCTCTGTTGTTTTCTTTTTTCACCCTCTGGTAATTCAACATAGCTATAGAAAATCACCATATGAATAAGTAATTCATCCAGAATCGGGCCATGGCTTCCATAGCTAATGTCAACCCTGGACTCATATTCACCCCTAGGCTGTTGATTATTGTTGGTGTACCATTTAAAGTATCAGATGACATCACTAATTCGGATGTTTCCTGAAATGGGGGTACCCCCAGTCACCATGGGTTTAAAAAATCCCAAAATACCAAGTCATGGTCATCACTCGGATGATTTGGGGTACCCCCATGACTTTACCAAAAAAAAATCATTTCGGAGTGTCTGAACATGGGTACATTCCCATTTGTTTCCACGGGGATTTCTGCGGTTTTCCCCCGGCCCCTGGCCATCCCCACCTGCTGTCTTCAGATCCCGGGCGCGAAAGTTGAGTCCCAGGACCTTCTTGGCCCAGGCCACCTGGATTGCCCCCAAAGGTTTGGGGATTTCCACCTTCGGAGAGCATCAAACATGGAGGAATTCGATGAAGAATGGACCTAAAAAAGATGGATCCATGAGGATCAATGGATTTTCTCATGGATTGATGGACTGACCTAAGGGATTCTTTGAGTAAGTCATGGTTTCAAGAAGAAAAATTATCCCATCTGCAGCAATTCTGGAACATTGAGATATGACTCTGGAACGTTGAAACCCAAAAAATGTATAACAATTGATTAACATGGTGAATCGTCCAACTCTAGACTCTAGATATGGCCAGTGGGGTGTCTGCTTGGCTTCTCTTAGTCGAGTATCCGATGTTGCAGGTCACCACTAGAAATCATTGGTTCCCAAGGATCAGTTCCGTCATGCACGGTACCCCCACAAACCATACATTCTCACACATTATATATACAGATATACATCATTATCGACATGATCAAGTTATATAGATACCATCAAAAGACTATCAAAAGGCCATTAAGCCATGGTCCCAAACAAGGGGATCACTGCACGGTACCTGTTGCTTGAAGAAGGACGCCAGCTGATCGCCAGCCAGCAGTTTCTTGGTCCTCTGGCGCTCCTCAAAGCTGCGGGTTGCGTCGTCGAAACTGGTCAGCACGATGGCGCGACTCAAGTACTGCAGGATGAAGAAGAAGAGAACCTGTTATTTTTTGATCTTTTTTGAGGGGGCAACATGGGCAACTATACACCAAAGCCAACCAGACCTCCAGAAATCCAGAAAAAAAATGCGGATAGTTCGCCAAACAAAGGCGGGAGAACAAAGTTGTGATACCTGGCGAGGAAACCACCGATGTTTCACCCCCCTTTTTTGGGGGGGTGGGATGTAGTAGGCCTAGTAGGCCACGCCACGAAATGTCAACGCAAAATTGCGATTTCACCAGATTGCTGCGATGCGGCAACCAACCCTCCAGGGGAATCCCAAAAATCATCCAACATTTGGGTGTTGGTTAAGCACTGAAAATCACAAAAATCTCCTGGATCCAAGCAGATGATATAGATTTTGACTCGACTGACAGCTGCTTCTCCGTGAAGCAGATCTTTTGCCCAGGCAAAGTCGCCAGGGCCCAGGAAAAAAAAAAGCATGGCCGGGGCACCATGAAGACCAGATAGAAAAAGAAGCCAGTGATGGGAAAGGACAACCGCAGATCTTCCACCACGTCCAAACGACCAAACAACATCTCCGTCAAACTGATGGCGGTCACCTGACAAGGAATGCTCGAAGGAACGCCGGGGCCGGGCCAAGCTTCACCGGTGTTGAGTGATAGCTTGGAACGGTTGAGAATCACCTTTGGGGGAGATATATGAAGTTCAAATCACCAAAAACATCAAGCTGATTCAGATGTCATATCAAAAACAAAACGGTTCTTCCCATCATGATCCGCCCAGGCCTGGATATTGCTGAAGTCCCTCACAGTCTTGCCGAACAAGAGATTGCACCAGATGACAAAGGCAAAGAAGACGTCGCAAAGGATGATGACCAAGAAAAAGACCTGAAGAATGGTGGGATCCTACCCATAGCTACAACTGGGGTGTGCCTAAGAGCTGATTGGGATTTTTCCAGCGCATTCACATCAATGGCGATTTCACCCTTGAGTTCGTTCCCCTTTTGTGTGGTTGCTTCTTCAATGTTCAGCATTAACCATTCTTATTAACCAGCATTAACCATTCTTATTAACCGTTATTAACCATCATTAACCATCATTAACCATCTTGTTAACCAGCATTGTTAGAAGGAAAATGGGAATCGCCGGGGTATGAAAAAACACTGCAACTGACATCAGCATCACGGTGACCAAAAAAACAACATCCAGGTGATCTAGAGACATTTTTCTGCATCAGCCCTCCACTTAGATCCATCTTCAAAGATTTTATATCTGCCATTTGAGCAAAACTGAAATAGATTGAAATAGAACTTAAGTGAAGAGAATTTTTCGAATTGGAACTGAGATGAACTGAGGAATGATCTTCAACTCTTCAACATCTCATTTTTGACGCCATCCAAAAAACTGCCATCTGCTCCAGGTGGCAGGTGTGATGGATCTGCTCACAGTGTCCACCAAGACCGAGATGCGTGGGAAGAGATCACCTGAGGCGGATTTCAACATCTAAAATCTTTCAAAAAAGCACCCAACATACATCACCCAACCAGCCATCCACATCGCCACATCCCCCTCCAGATCATCCAGGGGGCTAAGGTATTGGACCAGTCCCCCAAAGAGGAAGACCATCATGAAGCAACTGGCCAGCAGAAAATTGCTCCATGCCACCGCCTCGTTCTCGAAACTGGGCAGGTCTAGAGCCAACGTGGAGTCCAAGTCCTTGCGAAGCTTGCGGTGCACCAAGGATCCACGTCCGGAAGACCCCCAGAGATCTCTGGAAAAAATTGGATGGATACGGGGGGGAAATCACCACTTTCCCTCCTGACAGTCGTTTACTTCAAATAGGTTGAAGCAATCCTGAAGGCCGGGAAAAAATGGCCAGCAATGGGGCTAGAGGAGCAACACCATATTGGTCTTGGGGCTTCGTCAATGGAGATGGTGAGGCCAGAAAATCGGATGAGTTGGAGGAACCAATTCTGCTGATTTGTGGACATGCGACATGTCTAGGTCAGTAGATTTTGAGGTTCCCAGACTTTGCAAATCTGAGGGCAAAACAACAAACACCACAATGATATCGGGAATTCAGCCAACCATCCTTAGTTTCTACTGATGCGGGGTCGGCTGGTGTGGTCCCCCCTTTTGGGCCGAGCATCTGTTGCAAAGGTCTTGGTGAAGTTCGAGATGCTGTGATGATAGTATCTCAAGCCAATGACCGACATGTGCAGCAAGACGCCAATATCCAGCATGAGCTGCCAGAAAGAGAAGTAACGAAGTCCCGTGGTAATCAGTTCGTAGACCTCGGCGCTGTGAAATCGCTGCCAACCGCCCAACCGCCCAACCGCCCAACCGCCCAACCGCCCAACCGCCCAAGCCGTTGCCATCTCCGGCACCCTGGACCGGTGACCTCCTTAAAGAAGTAATAGGCCACCAACAGGATATACAGGCCATGCCAAACATTGAAGCCTTGCGCGGCAAGATGCAGCAAGACGTTTAAGGCGTGGCAAGATGATGCAGGAAGTGCCCAAGTAGCTACGCCCATGACTGGCCCATGACCCTTGAATGTGGAGTTCTTCAATTTTGGTCACTTCTTGGGGAGATACGTCACCGCTTTTTGTTGTGTAGATATGGGATTGTCTAAAAAAAAAATCAGAGAAAAGACTTGAAATCCGTTGGTCAATCAAAATGTTCACTTTGAAAACAGCCATGTGGATCCATTTGGGGGATCAGTCCACCCTTCTCAGACACACAAAACATCAGCCATGGCATCCCAATATCTAATGGTGCCCATCCGACCTGGCCAAAAGATGGAATTGGGATCCTCTCGTATCAGGTCCAAGTCCTTCTGTGGAATCCTAAGGCCGCCGGTAAAAACTGGCCCCTTCGGCTGGAAAAGCTGGCCGGGTCTCTTCGACTGTTTCGACTCTAGACCTCGGAGCTGATGTAAATCCGTTGTAAATCATGTCGTAGAGTCGTAGAGCCCAGATCCTATGCTCTATCACTCCGAATCAGGTCCTATCAGAACTGGGGTCCCATCATTGACAAATCCACCCATGATCCTAGATCACGATCCACATCAGCTTCTCTTCAGCTTCACCTGCATTGTCTGTCACCACTTCAGCTGGTCATGCTAAGAGACGCTTGATCCTCACTCAACATGCATATGTCCGCCATTTGAACTTCTGAACCCCCCAAAAAAAAGAGTTTCCAATTCACCAACCATCGCCTTCAGGAATCATCCCAGTCCAGAGTCCCACCCAGTCCCGCGACTGTTGTGGACATGTCCGCCTATCCAATGGTTGCTTGAATCCCAATTCCCTAGAATTTCCCCCAACAAGGGACAGGCACTTTTTTTCTTATCGTTGGTGGGCGGCCCAGCAGCTGAGAACGCCATTGCCATTCCCCTTAGCCTTAGCCAACTCTCCATATCGAGGCCAAGAAGCACGAGATGATTGATGCTGCGGCCGGTGGAGACCAATCCGCTGGCATCCACTTTGAACTTCAGCACTACCCAACCTGCAGTACCGGCTCGGACGGGACAAGCAGCATTGGTTGTCCATCCTGCAGAGGCACGGGTGAGATTTATGTAAGTCAAAAAACAAATATAAGTAAATGAATAATCCAAGATAATCCAAGTATGGAGATCAGTGAGATCAGTTTCAATATGACATGAAAGTTCTTTTCAAAAAGTGCCCCCCCCAATTCTCCATCACCAAAATTGTCCAACGGTGTCACACAGGGATACACCAACTGCTCCGAGCAACTCACCACATCGTGATTTGGATTCCAGTTCATCCAATCCACCACCAAGTAGCCTCTGCCAAAACGGCCGGACTGCTACAAAAACTACAACAGCAACAAAGAAAAAACAATGGGGTAATTATACACGATTTTAAATTTGATACAAGAAACGATTGAAAACCAATTGGGTTCGAGGGTCCCCTAATTTCAGACAAACTCAAATTCAGCAACAATTCATGTTCAATACTGTTGATGCTGCTATGTTTCTGTATACATTGATTTTTCAGTTTGCTTCTTACGCTTGAAAAATGAAAGTGTACCCAGCTGACCAAACCCATTGCCGGCCTGTCTTGGGGCCAAGGAAACCTCCCAAAATCCAATCGTTCAACTGCTTGAACATCAAACCCTGGGAGGAGGGTGAATCCCCATCCCCGCTGTTCGAGAAGTTCTGTTTCAGAGCAATGATGCCGTCCACTTGCTCTTGCGTCCAGTAGTGCACTCCCTGCGGGTCTTGGAGCAATTGCAGTCCCAAAAAGGACATGGTGTTTACCCCGATTAACCATGAGAGATGCCTGATGTTCAAAATGTGGATGAATCAAAAGCTATCACGTTCCCATCGTGTACGATGGAGGGGTGAACATCCACAAATCACAACCACTTGACGTGAAACCATGCCAATTGCGGGTTTTTATGTACATACCATCCCATGTCCACATTTCATACAGCCATACATATCTGCCTATATGTGTACATATATTGACATATGCGTCTACGCATAATATACGTATACATACTATATACGAAAAGAAATGTAATTACCGTACATGTAGTATCAAAAAATGTATACTGTTATTGGCATTATTACTATTATTCCTATTATTGCTTATTATTGCGTTTTATTGTTAATTATTGTTTTTCGAAGGAAGTTTAGTTGGAAAACTTCCGAGTTACGGACGATGGTCATGGTTAGCATTCACACCATGATGTCAACCACATAGTCATGTTCATCTGAAACATATAGCCATGTCAACCACAAAGTTTGCAAGAGCGGTTAGCGCGCGAGAGCAGCACAGGAGAGAAACAGCTCGGAAGCATGTGAATTCACGGGTGAAAACACTCTCGGGCGCAAAACCCTGCGTTTTCTCGGGCAATGTGGCTCCTAGGGTCACCGAAGTAGGGTCCTCGATCTGGGAAAGTTGTGGACAAAAAGCGCACAGGACTGCAGCGAGAGCTCGGTTTGCACTTGAAGATGCTAAAAAATTTGATGGTCTCAGACTCAGAGCACTTTTCAAAGATAAGGTCGGAAAAACTTGCACGAGACTGTAGCGAGAGCTTGATTTCGCAAAAAATACGTAAACAGCCGCCACCATGTTCGGAGGCTGCGCGAAAGTTGGTCGATTTCGCACGACACTCCTGCCATGCGGGCTTACAACTGGCTGTGACAAAACGCATTGACACGCCTGCGCGCAGCAAAGCAGTTAGCGATGCTGCGACGCTCCTGGCAAGCGGCATGAAGTGGAATTGCAGCTGGACGTTACTAAACGCAGTGTAACAGCCGCGCGAAAGGTAGTTCCTGCCATAGTGCTACTCTTGTGCTATGCGGGATTGCTGCTGGAGGTTCCTAAACGCATTGTAACAGCTGCGCGAAGAGAAGAATTGGGCTGCAGAAGCTACAAAAGAGCTAGCTGAGAGGCAGCTCAGAGCAGGGTGAGAGAAGAAGTAGCCCAGATAAGAGGCTGTTCGACTGTCAGAGAAGAAGCAGCTGAGACTTGGCGAAGAGGTCGCTCAGTGAAGAAGTAACTCAACAAAGAAGTAGCTCACTCATCCATCCATCCATCCATCCGTTCATCCATCCATCCATTCATTCGCTCATTAGTTGATTCATTGGCTCATCGGCTCGCTAATTCATTCATTCATTGGTTCACTGGTTCATTGGTTGACTGATTCACTGATTCATCGACTCACTCATTCACACGTTCATTGGTTCATCGACTCACTCACTCATTCGTCGATTGGTTGCCTCACCAATTCAACGATTCACTGACTCATCGGTTCATTCATTTACTGACTCACTGAATCATCGGCTCATTGATTGTTGATTCATGGGCTCAGAAAAATCACTCATTCATTGATTCGCTGGCTCATTGGTTCATTGATGGAGACATTGATTTATTGAATCATGAGTTCACTCAATCAATGATTCTTTGATTCATTGGTTCATCGACTGACTAATTCACTCATTTATTGATTCATTGACTCGTTGATTCATTGGTTCACTGGTTCATTCGGCCAGTTGTGCATGGATTCTTTCATGTCATCTCACTCGCGTCTCGACCACCATTTGCTCATTCGTTGATGATGATGATGATGATGATGATGGTGATGATGATGATGGTGGTGATGATGATGATGATGGTGGTGATGATGATGATGATGATGGACCTCACAACTTCAGCAATTCATTGCTTCTGCGTTGTGCATCGCAAAACTTTCCTATAGGCCATTGGTTTCTTATAGCCATTTCATTTTTGGAAGCTTCCGCCCATATTTACACACACTGAATCCCAAAAAAAAGGCTGCGCCTGCAGAAAGCCTTGTGTGGAGCCGTAAGCCTCTGCAAAGAAGCCCCCCTGAGAAACACGATGTGCACCACAACGTGTTGCGAGGGAAAAGGGGGATGGGTGCTCCATGGGGTTTGAATCATCAAAAGTGTGGAATTCACCATCAAAAATGTGGAAACCACCATCAAGACTCAGGGTTTTCGCAATTTCGCCAACACATGTTTGGTTTTAGCCATCAAAAATGGAATTCTAATACCATCAACTTATGGTGTTACATGGGGAGTTCGGAAACATTCACCAAGGAAAATGGGAAACTCCTCAGAATTCGGAGTGCAACCCTCCACTGTGATGTTCCTTGAGTTGGCCCTTTGGGGAAACTTTCCAGGAAGCCAGATTCCTTGTCATCGTGAAATTGTTCCCCTGACTTTTGGAATCATGGGAGGATGCATCAATACAACATGGATGATCCATACGAATACCATGGTTCCATTGGTCTAAATTTGAACACACAAAAGCATGGAGAGAAATGGATGATCAATGGGAGAAATTGGCAAACAATAGTGAACATATCATGAACGGCCTGCATCTGCAGTTTCAAGACTCTTAAGTTTAGCCCCACATCCAACTGGGGAAGGGATGGTGATTGACCAGCTTCACGATCTCAGTGAGTTCCCAGTCCAGAGACATTTTCCTCCCAACCCTACATGAAACCAGAAGAAGTGAAGGTATGTTCCCACTAAAATGTAGGGGATTTTCTGGATTTCCATCACTTCCATGGCTTCATCTAAAGCACCTGTTCAGACCTAGCTTCTAAAGGTCGGTTGCTGGTGTGCACAAAGCGCTTCATCAAGGGGAAGTACGAGGTCCGCCCGTTGGTGGATTCGATCAGCGTGGGGTACACGTTCACGCTGCTGTGGTTCCAGCATGGTGTCTCCACCGGAGGAGTGCTTACCAACCTGGGGATCACGTTACCATCCGTCAGAAAAACACGAGTTGCGGATCCGTAGAACTACCAGAACATGTTGCTGCAGATGTTGGAACCAATTTGAAATATTGGTCAGCTGGTTGAGTGTGAGATTGCCATCTTCTTCTTGGTTGTTACTGTAAACTGGTTGATTTGGTTGCTGTGATTTGTTGCAACAATCTTCCCCAGAGAGTTCAGAGTTCCGTAATGTTCCATACATCCATTTCTGGGGCATAACCAAAGAATGAACCAACACTCCTGCTGACCGATTTTAGGGTTTGATGGATGCCACCATCAAATGCGAAAGAAATACGAAATCTGGAGGCTTGAACCGCGCTTGTTCCAGAACAGTGAAAATTCCCACCCTTCAACTCTCAACTCTGCAAAAACAAACGCGCACACACACACAGAAGAACAATGTAGGTTCTGCAACTCAGCAACAAATGGAGCGGCACGTGATAAAAGTTGCAATGCGTGGTGGTCAAAGTCCAGCAATGACAGAGCCGATTCTGCCGCTGCATCTGTTCGCACTTCAAGTTGCAGTCATCAACCACTGCCGAGGAGGCTTGGGACCGATCCTGGTGAGTCTGAAATTGGGTCCGGGTGGAGATGGGTCCCAGTATACTCCATTGTTAGTTTCATTGCGGAACTCACGACAGCCGAATTTGGGGAAGCTTTCCCCTAAGTTTTTAGTCAACGCAAGGCAAGGATTCTGAGCGCCCTTCATGTTCACCGTTGGATCGGAATCTAGATGGGTCGGATCGGCACTGCTGGATCGAAATCTACATTGGCTGGGTTGGGACGGTATGGGTCGGAACCTTGCGGACTACCCCGACCGTCACGACCATCCCGACGGTCCCTAAAGAAACGGGGAAAACAGAGGAATCCATTTTCTACAAACGCCAAATCAAGCAAAGTCCGGTATATTGCTGCTTAAATTATATACAAGTATACGGTAACCATGGATGCCCTTGTAGTAACATATGACACGCTCCTCCTGCCATTGCTACCTCAACAGCTTATCAATGCTTATGATAGTAGTCCCGACCATTTAATGTTAATTAATCCAGGATCGTCTTTGACGCTGATTCTGCGACGCTGCTCCGAACCTTTGGATGTTGATTCCGGGCGCTGCTCTGTGCCGCTGATTCAACTCGATAGTTTCTGACGCGGAATTTACTAGGGCACCTAGCCATGAAGAAAAAAAACTCACCTTGCTAATGGCTCCAAGACAGCCATTGAATGATGCACCAACAGAAATCTGCCCGGACCGAGGGTGCCGAAGCGTTTTTGTGTGCACGCATGATCCAGAAGCAATGGCAACAGTTGTTAAAGCCCAACATTGACACAAGCTGGGCCCCACAGGCCCAAAATGACCCTAACATGGGCCCGACATAGCGCTAAGATAGGCTCAAAATAGACACATGACATACAATAACATCGCCTGAACATGCGCTCCGAATTCGCCTCCCTTCACATCAACATAGATTTTTCAATGAATATGATTATGTTTCACGCGTTTCGAGGAAAAACAACACTGCCAAAAGAAAAACAAGAAAAGAAACGTGTTTTTGTGTATGTTTGTCATGTTCACGCCTGTGCCAAACCTAAATCGAACCCATGTTCAGCGTTTACTTGAGTTCCCGGACCCCCCGGATTAAGCCCACCTTGGATTGCTTATTTATATCTTTGAGTTTTGTCTTGCACAGTTTGCGCTATTTGGAAAGATGCTGGGTTGGGCCATTTCAAGTTGGAGTTTTGGGCCATTTTGAGGTGGTTCGAACCGTTTTCCTCACATCACAAATAGCGCAAAAACACAGCAAACATCACATGTTTCCCCCTGTAAGGTGAAGAAATGATCAAACGGGTCAAAATTATATCAGCTCAGCAGCGTCCAACATAGGCTACATAGGGTCAAAAGGGGGTCCAGCATGGACCTTATGGGGCCCAATATAGGCACAAGTATCTCAATTTGGTCTTCATTCAGGCTCAACATAAATCAAACCCAAGGCCCCAAGACCAACAAATGAGCCCAACATAAGCGATAAACAACCGGGCAATCGGATTTCTTACAGGATCTTAGAACTTTGTAACCATTAAAGAATACTTTACTTCGAGTAATCACCGCCGTGACATTATTTCGTCATAGTTTCTGACATCTCATGTGGAAGTATATGGCAAATATTGTCTGACATTCTATTCTAGCAGTCTATCTGACATTCTATTCTGGCAGTCTATCTGGCATCCGTTCTGACATCCTATTTGGCATCCTTTCTCGCATCTATTCTGACATTTTCTCTGGCATTCTATCTGGCAATCTTTCTAGCATCTATTTTGGCATTCTCTCTGACATTCTATTCTGGCATTCTATCTGGCATCTATTCTGACATTTTCTCTGACATGGGCACTGCCGGACCTCAACCGCGAGCAAGCAGTGACGACTGTGATTTGGCGCCCGCAGTTGAGGTCCGGCAGTGCCCACTGAGATATGGCGGTTGGGGTCCGGCACTGCCCACCGAGATCTGCCGCTCGCGGTTGAGGTCCGGCGGTGCCCGCTGAGATCTGGAGCTCGCGGTTGAAGTCCGCAGTGCCCACTGAGAGGTTCGGCAGTGCCCACTGAGATCTGCCGCTCGCGGTTGAGGTCCGGCGGTGCCCGCTGAGATCTGGAGCTCGCGGTTGAAGTCCGCAGTGCCCACTGAGAGGTTCGGCAGTGCCCACTGAGATCTTGCGCCCACGGTTGAGGTCCGGCAATGCCCACTGAGATCTGGCGCTCGCGATTGGCAGGGAGGAGGCAGGGAGGAGGAAGGAAGGAAGGAGGAAGAGGACGGAAGGCGACAAGCGATAAAGTCCAGAGACCCTCACCTGGCAGGTGGGGAACTACATAATAAACTTGATGGTCTCACACAAAGTTTACAAAGCGTTACAAACAGGCTTTATTGCAATTTAGTCCTTTTAAGAGATATCACATGTTCTACCCTGAGCAAACAATTCCAGTGCGGGCGCGGGTGTCGTCGTGAAGTGGCCAGAACATTTCTGGGTAAATCATAAAAATAACATACCGCATTTGGGCATTGTTCTCCTACGAACCATCATTTAAAGTTATATGTCGTGGTTAGGTTGTTGTAATTTGCCCAGCTGGTTGTTGCTTCAGGGTCATCTATGGTGGTTAGAGACGTTGGCCAGTGACGTCATCATAACTTTTTCAAATGGGGGTTTGTTGCAAATTTGCTTACGCCAAATCTCATGACCCCAAAAACAGCTTCCCCCATAGATCCCCCTTGGTTTTTCTAGACCCCGATGGACAACCTCCTCAGATCTTGACCCCTCCAAGGCACATAGAAGTAATCCGTCAACAGCTCACCATCGCAGGTGGAGATGGGCGCCTGAAGGTGGTACCCTCTGGTAATGACGAACCGTTTGCTATGGAAAATTGTCAGAGGGACCTATGTGTGTGTGTGTGTCTATGTATATATATATATATGGTTGGTTGGTTGGTAGGTAGGTAGGTAGCTAGGTAGCTAGGTAGCTAGGTAGCTAGGTAGCTAGGTAGCTAGGTAGCTAGGTAGCTAGGTAGCTAGCTAGGTAGCTAGGTAGCTAGGTAGCTAGGTAGGTAGCTAGGTAGCTAGGTAGCTAGGTAGCTAGGTAGCTAGGTAGCTAGGTAGCTAGGTAGGTAGCTAGGTAGCTAGGTAGGTAGCTAGGTAGCTAGGTAGCTAGGTAGCTAGGTAGCTAGGTAGCTAGGTAGGTAGCTAGCTAGGTAGCTAGCTAGGTAGCTAGCTAGCTAGGTAGCTAGGTAGCTAGCTAGCTAGGTAGCTAGGTAGCTAGGTAGCTAGGTAGCTAGCTAGCTAGCTAGCTAGCTAGCTAGCTAGATAGCTAGATAGCTAGATAGCTAGATAGCTAGATAGCTAGATAGCTAGATAGCTAGATAGCTAGATAGCTAGATAGCTAGATAGATGGATGGATAGATAGATTGATAGATAGATAGATAGATAGATAGTGTGTGTGTGTGTGTGCGTGCGTATCATCGAAGCACATGGGCCATGTTCAACAGCTAAAACTTTACGTTAGATCTCTAGAGGGCTTAAAAAAATAGGGCAATGTTGAGATGCTATCTGGACCACTTAGGATGATTTATAATGATTTTTGATAGTTCGTGATGATTGTTGATGATTTGTGATGGATTGAAAATTCTAAACTTTATTCAACCTATTCAAGGCCATGGAATTGACAGGTGTATTTTACCCAAATGATATAGTTTGAACCTATGGCCATCTGATATTTAAGCTACCTCTGACGAGAAACGAACATCCCTGGCCCAAGGCAAGTTGTGCTGTCACTAACGCGCCGAAGTTCTTAGGATTCCACCAATTGACAGTTGGCATCAAGTGGCTACGCTTTGCCAAAAATAAACAATCACCTTCCAGCCCATCCATATCTATGGGTCCATGGGCCTATCAGAAAAAAACAAAATTTCCTTCTCCCAGTGGAAAGGTCAGTTAGATAAGAACGGAACTCACTTACCAGAATGACTTATGCCCATCACAAACCATCCTCACATCCCCAGGTTTCAAGATGGCTACCACCTGAGTCAAGTCCTTGTTCAAACCCCTGGACATCATGAATAAACGCTTTAAAGAATGGATTACCAGAACCCCTTTATGTAAGCCAAACATAAACCAATCATTTGAGCATGGTTTTTGCCACCCATTCATGGGTAATGTTGAGGACGATTTGTTATAATCCAACATAATGCCAAGAGCTGTCCCAAAAAACATCTCTAAAATCATTCCATCAATTCCCGGAAAAAAAATCGGGTTATGGGTCAAGACCCTGTTACCCAAACGGTGCCTAAGTTATAGCTGGTATAGCTGGATGGTTCTTCCCCAGTGATATGGTAATTTCGCAGGTAACTTGACCCATCCCCGTCTGAGCAGTGTTCAAAAATCCTCCGTCATTCCACTGTACTGGTTGGGTAATGGGAATTCCTACAGCGGATTGTGACAACCTCCTACATATATATATATATACATATATTTATTTATTTATTTATTTGTTTACATTGGATATATAATCCCTTGCAAAAATCACCCAATAGGGGTGTAGCAACCACTGCTCATCTGACATGCTTTACATCTGGCACCATCCCAAAGCCCAGCGCCAAGGCACAGAGCACCACTGCAGTCCCAGGCTGAAGTTCTGCAGTTCCTCTGCTGTGGTGTTGTCACGCGAGAACAGCCGCTGCGCCTGCTCGCTGTTGAAGCCGTACCTGATGCGGGGAGCTAAGGAGCTATGCTCATTCTGGAACAGCGAAATGATCTTGAAAAACCATCCCAGATATAAAAATGACCACAAGAGGAATAAACACCATGACGTTCGGACAAATATAATAAGTACACAAACAAACGAACGAACGAACGAACGAACCAACCAACCAACAAACAAACAAACAAACAAACCCAACAAACCCAACAAACCAACAAACCCAACAAACAAACAAACAAACAAACAAACAAAACCAAAAAAAACAGAGAGAGAAAGAAAGAAAAAAAAGAAAGAAAAGGGAAAGAAAAAAAGAAAGAAAAGGGAAAGAAAGAAAGAAAGAAAGAAAGAATAAAACAATGGTTAAATGAATGCATTACGCAAGCAATCAAAAATGCTCAAAAATAGTATGGGCCGTTATGACTAATTTGGTTCTCGGTTTAAAAATGACGGTCATCATACTATATGAGTTAACCAATCATCACCATCATGGTTCATTACTGTTCGAAGGAAGTTTGGAAGTCAAACTTCCGACAATATGGACAGATGAAAAAGCAGAGGTGGGAAGAGCAGAGAGGAGAAGAGAAGAAGAAAGATCAGAGAAGAGAAAGAATAGGAAGAAAGAAGATGCAGGCGCGCGAAGAAGGTAGAAAAGTCGCGAAACACTGTGTTTTGCCAATGGTTTGTGACTCCGGAGGGTCGAAAAGTAGGCTCGCTAAAGCGGCGGGTGCGGAGCCATCTGGCGAGATGAGAGAAGAACAGTTGCACGCCGTTGTGGCGCGATGCACATTTCGAAGTCAAAGTGCGCAAAAACCCCACATGTTCGGAACACTTTTGGAAGTTGAGTCGTCGAAAAAGTGTACGCCATTGTGGCGCGAAGCACGTTTCGAAGTCAAAAGTGTAAAAAGCTGACGGGTACGGAGCACCTTTGGACGTTCAGATGCCGTTTTGCGTGGCAGGCGCAAGGGATTGTGCACCTTGTCAAAAGTGAGCAAAACGTGGAGGTTTTGGAGCAATTCAAAAGCGTTGGCAGGCGTGGGACATTTGAAGAGGATCTGCAAAGATGAATTTCGCGTGGTAGGCGCAATACAAGAGACATGTTCATCAGAGATGCCGGGAGGTCCGGGCGCTGATTTCCCGAGAGGGGTTGCATTTTGAAGCATCAGATCTTCAGGTTTGGTAAGATGATTTTTGTGTGACACGCGCAGCACTTCGTATGATCTGGCCTGCGCAGTACTTCAGACAGATGGAGTGGAGAAGTCGCAAAACGGCCGTCAGCTCTGCACTCAAGTTTCCATTTTTGAAGGAAGTCTCCCAGAATTGCGTCGTTTTTGATGCTGTCAACTTCGAAAATTGGAGCCCGTTTTATCTGGGCTGCACCCTCACTTTCTCAGCCTGCATATGCGGGCTGGTCCTCAGCGTTTGCATAAACAGAAGGAAAACCAGGCAAAAGCAGTGGAGAAGCAGAGGACGGAGGGAAGAAGAAAAGGAACCTTGTAGAAGAACGGGAGAGCAGGAAGCGCAGGAGGGTATAGGCAAAGTAGGAGGTAGAAGAGGCGGGAGAAGACAGGAGGGAAAGCGGGCAAAGTAAGGAAAGCAGGGAGGGTAGGGAGAGTAAGTAGGAAAAGCAAGGAAAACAGTGAGCGTAGCGCGAGCAGGGAAAAAGGTACTTGCTGGAGTTTAGTTCCCCGAGCCCCTCATGACAGCCAGCATCTGCCATGAGTGCTGCGGACTCGGGGCAGAGGTGGAAGAGAAAAAAAGGGAAAAGGGGAAGGAGGGGAACGAAAAAGGAAGAGAGCAGCAGAAGAAGCATGCTGCATTTCAGTTCCCCCAAGTCCCTCATGCCAGCCAGCACCGGCTATGAGTGCTGCGGACTTGGGGCAAGAAGAATGCAGAACGGAAACCAGACAAAAAGGCAAAAAGCGAAGGAGAGAAGAAGAGGAACCTTGTAGGAGACCAAAAAGAGCAGGAAGAGCAGGCAAAGTAGGAAGTAGCGGAGCTAGGAAAAGTCAGGGAGCAGGGAGATCAGAAAGAGTAAGGAAAGCAAGGAGAGTAGGAAGAAAAAGGAAAGCAGCCAGAGTAGGGAAAGTAGAGCAAGTATAGAAAAAGCAAGGAAAGCAGGAAGGGTAGTGCGAGCAGGGAGGAGCGAGCATAGAAAGCAGAAGAGGGCACGAAGAGAGAGGTTCTTGCTGGAATTTAGTTCCCCGAGCCCCTCATGACAGCCAGCATCTGCCTTGAGTGCTGCGGACTCGGGCAAGAGGTGGAAGAGAAAAAAAGGGAAAAGGGGAAGGATGGGAACGAAAAAGGAAGAGAGCAGCAGAAGAAGCATGCTGCATTTCAGTTCCCCAAGTCCCTCATGCCAGCCAGCACTGGCTATGAGTGCTGCGGACTTGGGGCAAGAAGAATGCAGAACGGAAACCAGACTAAAAAGGGTGGAAAAGGCAAAACGCGAAGGAGAGAAGAAGAGGAACCTTGTAGGAGACCAGAAAGGGGAGGGAGAGCAAGAGAGCAGAAAAAGTAGGACAGCGAGCTCCAGATCTCAGTGGGCACTGCCGGACCTCAACCGCGAGCTCCAGAGCTCAATGGGCACTGCCACACCTCAACCGCGGACGCCAGATCACAGTAGGCGCTGCCGGACCTCAACCGCGGGCGCCAGATGTCAGATAGAATAGAATGTCAGAATATTTGTCAGATAGAATGCCATATATAATGTCAGAATATGTGTCAGATAGAATATCAGTTGGTGGGGATCACTAAGAAAATAATTATCCTTATATACTTCAGTTCATTGAAGGGAAAATCTACAGGGAAACCTGTGATTTTGGGGTAAAATTCCTACTCTCCTCTAGATTTTCCCTCAAATCAGCTTGTAGTAAAACACAAACATGCTGAAAGCCCCTTGTCTTGGCAACCATTCTGGTTCTTACATGGTGTTTCCTCAATAACCCATGGATTTACATGGTTTTTACCATGGTTTTTGCATCATCCCCCAGGGCTTCCCCGGTGCTTCCCAGGGCACTCCCGGTAGGCCCCGAAGCTCTCGGTGTCGTCGTTCTGGTAGCCCCCGGTGAAGGATGAGGCTGTGGCGGCGGCGGAGGTGCGGATGCCCGCCTTGTCCTGCAGCTGGTGATGTTAATATGATATGATAGATTAATGAAATATGGTGATTAATAGTGGTTAATAGTGATTTATAGTGGTTAATAGTGATTAATAGTGATTTATAGTGGTTAATAGTGGTTAATAGTGATTTATAGTGATTAATAATGGTTAATAGTGGTTAATAGTGGTTAATAGTGGTTAATATGATAGATTAATAGTGATTTATAGTGGTTAATAGTGATTAATACCTGATCTAATGAATATTATTTATAGTGGTTAATAGTGGTTAATAGATGTTAATATATGGTGATTAATAGTGATTAATAGTGATTTATAGTGATTTATAGTGGTTAATAGTGATTAATACCTGATCTAATAATATCTGGTTGGTGGTTGAGCCTACCCCTCTGAAAAATATGAAAGTCCGTTGGGGTTACTATTCCCAATATATGGAAAGTCATAAAAAATGTTCCAAACCACCAGCCAGTATAGATATGGGAATATGATGCCATAGTGGGATAACTCTTAGTTGATATTGTATATATTCGTCCCATATGATATTATATTATAGTGGAATATTGACAGATATAGTAGATATGGGAATATGATATTCCACTATATATGATACTATATATATTATATGGGAGTTTCCATAGATATAGAGGTACCCTAAAATGGATGGTTTATAATGGAAAATCCTGCTAAAATATGGATGATTTGGGGGTACCCCCATTTCAGGAAACCACAATATAGTGGAATATGATTGCAGAATAGATATAGAATCTGTTGATCATATCTTTAGAATATAACATTTTAGTTATAATGCATATTAATTAATACATCTTGTATGAGTGTATGGCTGTAGTAGACAATATATGTATATATATATATGGCTATGGATCAATACCTATTAATACCATTTTTAGGGGGATGAACATCCATTTACCAGCTATTTTGATGTTCACCAGGGGGATAGGGTTTTGACCCATCCCCATATCAATATATGACACTGTGATACAATATGATCCAATATCTTCAAGTCCTATCCAAAGTGCGGTCCCAAAAAAACTATGTCTCCTTCCAGGTCACTTTGGCCAAGGACTGAAAGCGAGGCTCCGAGTTGTTGGTGTCTAAGACCTGCGGTTTGCTGAGCGCTTCTCCCATGAAGGGATTAAACGAATTTAGAAAACCATGATGATCAACCAGTCAAACAGTTACTAAGTGAGATGAATGTCCATAATGTCCAAGTACAGACCCCGAAAAAAAACGTGTTTTCCCTGTGGCAACAGGGGTGAACAAAGCCTGCGTACAAGACCTGAGTGGCAAAATCTATTGTGATACCCTGAAGCCAAGTCTACTTCTCCTCCTCCAACCAGGTGAAGCACGTTGCACCAAAAAAATCGGGCAGTTTTCGGGGCATATTTCTGGCCAAGAATCCTCTATTGGCTAATCATACATACATATATCATCAATATCTATACATCCATCAATCTACTAGTATCTGTCTATATATAATACATATACATAATTATACATATATATATATATATCCCCATGTTTGTTGGTTAAAGCGGACACCAACAGGGCAAACGAGTGAGTTGAGCCCCCTGGGCAATTTTGAGATGCTTTCCAGGCATTCTTCTAGCGGGGTTTCGCATAGAGAGTACAATCTATCAATCTCCCAACAAGTCGCAACTCTTAATATCTTCACAGTCAAAGCACAGCTTTGCTAGCTCAACAGTTGGTAGTTTCGGAAAACTTCAAAATCTCAAACGTCATCAAATGTTGTTGTGGATTCAGCTGGATCACATGGCATGCTTTGGCCTTTCCACACAGCCTTGACAGCTCATCAAACATCAACCGGTGCCATGTCACGTTCCGCAATGAAAAACGGACTCCGAAAAGTGGGAAATTGGCTTGTTGCACCGGCGAAGCAATGATGGCTGGGAGAGCAAACCTCAACCAATCCTCTGCTGGTTGGCAATTTGCAAAGTTGTCATCATCAAAATGTCAACCAAGTGGCATGGAATATGTTTTCCACTCAACACGCAAATGTAGTCAGAACAAAGCAAAATATGAATCAGCAGCCATTTGAGAAAAATACTCTTGAGGTGTTTGAAACCATCTATGGCAGTCGTGACTCCATCGACGCTCCCAATTTTTGGCCCCCAATGGTTCAGTACAGGGTTCGTTTCCGGATGGCTGGGAATTCAGCTTGCAACTTTTGGGGGTCCAAAACACGCCAACCAAACAGGCTTGAGCTCCCCGTTTGGAAATGTTTGGAAAACACTACAGACAATGTTGTGATATGTTGTGATATAGTAATGGTATGTAATCGTATCCCTTTCTGCTCCGTGTGCATTCCTTTTCTTGTCGTTTGAACCTCTCACCTCAAACCCCTCTTGCCTTGGTTCCAATCATGATTATCTCCATCTTACCTGCCAATCTCTATTGCGAGAAATGGCTGAAATTTCGGCCAACTATCCCCTGTAGGGACCCAGCAGAATCGCCCCCCCAGCCCCAGCCCGGTCTCCTTCACATCATCCAAGTCGTCGATGTCTGCGAAGGCTTCGGGGGTCAACATGAGATCGAACTTTCGATTGCTCACCTGGGTGAAGCTCTGAAAACGGGAGACGGACGTGAAAGAAACACAAAGAAATCATCAAACATGGTAATGCCACCATTGATCGCTGGATTTTTTTGCTACAAAGGAATAAAAAAAGGATGCAAAAATCGTGAATGAGAATCGGGGATCTATGGGTTTGTCTTAATAGAGCACCCCAACATCTCCAATGTTGTCAGGTTCTCCATCGAAAATGGCCGTAAATCGGGGCATCCCCCCGTTTTTGGACAAAGCCGTTTAGCATTTTGCAGCTGAATTCCTCCCAGGTACCCACTGTAGCACTGCACGGGTGACCACAAATTTGGACTCAATGACTCCACCCTTCCAGACAAAGTTCATGGCGGACAAAATCAAAACAATGTAGATGATCATCGAGAGCACCTACATAAGATCGCCACAGGATACTGGAGGGCTCCAAACCCAGAAATGATTCAAAAATTGTGGTTGGTTATGTCTGGAAATGGGGCATACCCGAAAGTTGTGGCCATGATTTTAAATGGTGAATAAAAGGATTAGAATGGGATCGTGGTTTACCCTACTTCAAGACAACTCGACCCTTTTCCCAGCAGATTGGAACCCCCCTCAGGTGCTGATGTTCAGAGACTTGACCACCCCAGTCCGCCAAAATCCTCTAAAGCTGGCCATCTCTGTGTAATTGTGTGTGTGTGTGTGTGGGGGCAACCCCTGTTCCGAAGGGCTTTCATCACATGTCCAATTTTTAGTTACAGTTCCCAATTTACAAGCAGGGGCACACGGCATCCTTGACCCACCGTGTGCA
>Ga0126342_10004248_pt1 | contig 24311 bp, 23 predicted proteins | sample Cyp1metagenome_FD_92528 | JGI IMG/M metagenome (GOLD analysis project Ga0126342, IMG submission 92528) | Coral microbial communities from Lord Howe Island, Old Settlement Bay, Australia - Cyphastrea 1 metagenome | ecosystem: Host-associated > Invertebrates > Cnidaria > Coral ...
GCAAGAAATTGCTAGAATTATTATTATTATTAGTATTATTATTATTAGTTATTATTATTATTATATGTTATTATTATTAGTGGATGGATTGACTAAGCCAGTGCCAAAAATCTAGTGTTGAAGACTGCTTTGCAACGTTTAGTGTTGAAGACTGCTTTGCAACGATACATCTTTCAATTCTGGTTGAAACAGGTCCCTTTTCCTATTGCGAGTTCCCCAAAAAAAGAACATCTCGGAGAAACTTCCTCCGCATGAATCCGCTGCAAAACATCCAATTCTATGCCGCCGTTGGTGCATATTCTCAAGTCGGTCGAACAATGAGAGGAACAAAATGATGCTAACAAAAACCAACAAAGACGTGCTTCCCATATTTATGCATCGTTTCCTTCAATGTACGCCCAGAGATTGCTCAAGGCATTCCGCAACTTGATTTACTTTCGTTTCAACGTGCATATTGTTCACCATTGGGTGTTTCCAAAGGATATGTTCATTGCATTTTTAATCGCACAAAGCAATATGCTGTTTCCATGTTTTTCCTGTTTGCTGCATCGTTCTGGATCTGCTTTTGCTACCGCTGTTGGTGCTGTTGTTGTTTACTGTTTCTACGATTAGATGTTGCCCCCAAACAGCCTCCAGTTGTGCCTAAACTCAGGGCCCTTTTTGCCTTTAAGGTGTTGAATTCAATACAGGGATTTTCATGGATTTCATTGCGCATGGTCTCTAAAAGCTTTGGGGCCGATTATTCAGGGGCGGTCCCCAAAAAACGACAATCAAAACCTTCTTGACCGTGTTGACCTTCTAGGGATGGGGTTATGAATCCGGGGTTGGCAATATGCTTATAAGGTCTTGTCATACATGTGATCTTGTTGACGACTTCTAAAAATGTCAATTTGATCTTACATAACAGGGCTGAATGCAAAACATGCTATGAAACTATGTGAAACTCCTTAAACATGGCTACAGTGGAAGTTGGGGGAGTGAGTGATGTTGTTGAAAAGGTGGAAAATGACGAAGGATGATGAAGGGAGTGGCGAGGCGGTTGGTTGCTATGAAAATTGTGATCTTGTATGGGATGTTTCATATTTACGTGGGAGTCTTTGATGAAATATGGATGTGTTGATGAGATCGCCAGTAGAATTAAAACAACTTGGGAAAACCCCGTTTGCAAAGTGTCACCGCATGACTGTGGCCTAGCCGGGACCATCATGGTGCCAGATGGGGATCTAATCCATGAATACAATTTCATAGAAAAACCCAAAACATCTATAGAGGGGATATTAGTGGGGATAACCATCCATGATCAGTTGTTTTGTTTAATATAATATAATCCCATGTAGTGGGATATTGATCTGGGTAAATTATAATATTTCACTAACCTGAATCTTGCGGCCATAAAAGGGGATGATTCCCCTTAGTAACTATGGTTATAGTGAGGTCGCAGTGAGGTCGTTATAATTTACCCAGATTGATGGATCGCCATCGAAAATTCCCAGGCCGTGGCTCTTCACATTGCGCCGCAGCTTGCCGTTGTTCTTCGAGAAGCGCCGTGAGTATCGCATCCTCCGCGGTGACGGAGTTGGAAGGCTCCAGCGCGGCTTTGCGACGCCTGGCAAAAAATGGCCTTTCTATAAAGGTAGAACTGGTTTTAAGCAGGTAACGTAACGAACGTTGTGACTTTATACGGTACTTTAAGTATGGTTTATAGATGTTTTACCCTCTGGTAAACAAACATAACTATGGAAACTCACCACTATAATAGGTAAATCAACTATAAATGAGGCATTTTTCAATAGCTATGTAACAGTTTACCAGAGGGTAGATGTTTGAATCGTAGAGATATCTACCTTGAGTAGGTCAACATGGGCCCGCTCACTCGAGAAATCACCTTCTGGAGATCAAAAACTGGGGGATGTTTTTTCTACGACGATGGCTGTGATTTGGGCTGGTACTTGGGAAGGGGTTTATATAGCGAATCCATTCATACAACCTAATACCATATTGTATATAATTATATAATATATATTTTATATATAACCGTTACCCATATAATCCCATGTATAAGTGGGGATATTGATGGATATGGTGTGTTTGAATTTGGGGGATACAGTCCCTCCAAATGTGCTTATTATGGTCTGGGGAAATGGGGAAATCAAAGATAACAGTAACAAAGACCAAGACAAGATAATAATAATAATAAACAACAACTGCACGGTGGATCTTTACCTAGCTGACCGGGTGATTTTTCGTGGTAAATGCTGTAAGTCTTCCAGAACTATGAAGCAAATGGAGAATGCAGAATGTGATTTATGTGAAGCAATCATCGGGTATATGAAGAAATGGAAAACATGCAAAGCAATGAAAGGCGGAAAAAAACACAGATATGTTGAGCAACAATGTTCCAACAATGTTCCAAAACCCTACAAACCCATACAAACCCAATGTTCATGTTGTATCATGTTGTTGGGTATAGTGTATGATTATATATGATACATTCTCGACGAATGGGAAGATTGGCATGGATTGACAACACATCGGAGTGTTTAGCAGCAGTAATGTTGACCCGTGATTGATCTCTTCACTTCACTTGATTTACTGAAAATCTATTGAATTTCACCTACAGATTGTGCAAGCATAATGAGAGTATGACATGGTTTGAGCAACAACTAAGAACAACGACGATTATGCTACTGTAATGACCATTATCTTCATGTTTTCGTAATACAATACACAATTCTGCTTACCTGTGGATGGCATCTTGGAATGACATGTTGAGCATTGCCTGGTAACAAAACTCTATAGTAGCCGGCAATGCTTGAAATTACGCCACACACAGACACAAGCTTGGTAACAATATGGATTGAAGCCGGTCTTTTGCACTGTGGATTCACGTGTTGTACTGTGAGAAAACTAGAGAAATCATGAGAAATCCATCCATGGGCATGGCCCAAATTTAAAAAAAGTCACGTCTCTGAATCCTGTGGCTTCATGGGTTGTTTTCCCCAGAGGAACTTAAGTGAGACAGCAAATCCTCATAGAATACCATGCTTTTTGGGTGGTCAGGATCAGTGTTCACTCTGCGAATTTTCCTCAGAGTCGCTTAGCGGCTTAGCGAATGCTTCAAGTTGCACCTGGATGATGGGACAACAACAATTTGGTCTCCATTTCTTCGCTGTAAACTTGACAAATCAAAACTTACAAGCACACACCATCTACAGTATATATTTAGTTGACGGACATCAAAAATCATGTGAGCATAGACTGGAGTAGGTATGTTGTTTGAAAGAAATCAGTATGTTTTAGGGCGTTCGAACTTCCAGACGACAAAAACCAGCAAAAACTTTGGAAACACATATCCAATGTTACTTGGCAGCAATGATAAAGCACCCATAGATGGTTTCTGGCACCCATGTAGATGGTGATTTTGGGGATGGTGTATCATATTGCCTTACCAACATCTGAAACCTAAAGGCTTTCACATTGTCCAGGCTCAGAAGGTCTACCATGATTCATCCGAATCCTCCGGACGTGACGTCACAGTTTGGCCATTCTCAGCTTTGGGCCGCAACCTCCTTGGTTCAACGAGGACCCTAAAGGGTGCCTTGTTTTGTATAGAGGGATAATTGTGATGAAGTATGATATTTTTTGAACTGATTTCTTGGTAGGATAAAGGATATATATGATATATATGATATATATATGATATATTATGTGTATATATATGATATATATACATATATATATATATATATGATATATATATAATTATATATATATATATCGTATATTAATGGATAAACAAATCTACATGGCAATCAAACATTATCCGTGAACCTACATACCACAATCATTGATCACTATCATTCACCAATCCTTGGTTGGTTCGTGGTTTCAGACCATCGACCGATTCGAAAACACAAAGAAATTTGTAGTTGTTTGAGCTTATCACCTTACTGTTTTTTACATATCCAACTGTTCCGCAATTTTCATAATTTGTCTAACTGTTTGAACTGTTATAACTGCGGTAACTGGTTGTACAAATTTAAAAATATTCCAGTTAGAACAGCTACTGTTATGAGCTACTCCTATTGAATGCACCAACGGCAACCATCAATCAAGTATGACTATATTTCCAACTGGAAATTCACACCTTGCTTGGAGCAAGTACTGTGAGAAATCTGGTGAATCATGGTGAATCAAAAAAACTGGATATCCTCATATATTTCCCATATTTAAGGCCATTTTTCAATGGTTACCCCTTGCATTTCCCATCATCGAACTGCTAGTCAGCTAAGATCACTATCAACCGGTTTGCTCCTGTCTCACCCCAGGTATGTTTGGGGTAAATTGGGCAAAATGAGCTTAATTTACCTTCTTGTGGCATTGCGGTATTATTTATCTATATTTATCTATTACGGCTTGGAGCAACTCTGAAAAATGACCAAGAAAAAATAGCGAACATGAAACAACCAGGTTCTCTGGAGTATGCTTGGCGCAATTGCCCCGGCCATTGATCTCCTGCAGGAGCCATCAGGAGCCCCTCTGGTACTCTGAAACTCACTGCTCAACAACTCAACAAGCAAAAACATGCATCCCTGGGTTTTTGAATGTCTTAATGAACTAAAAATACCGGACCCGTGATGTAACCATAAGAAAATGGAACTACGTTGGTGTTTTCTGTGCCCAATCATCGATTTTCTCTTGATTATAAAAGATTGTCCCCATCGAAATAGCACAGGTGTTCAGCCATTCTTGTGAGGGCTTTGCAGGTCAATATCATAATAATATCTTTATTTAAGTCGAATAATCCATTACAGCAACCCCGAAATGGACAGAGAAAAGTTGAAAGCCTCGAAACATGGTGTAATTAAATGCCATCCGTAACATCCTGGAGTCACACTTTTCGGTATCTTGTGGGGATTGTCCGCCGGCCCCAGCGAGAGCAGGGGGAGCGCGTCAGAGAAAAAGTGCCGTTCCGGCATTGCCGCTTGCCGCTTTCCGCGACCTGTTGGTGCCAGTTCAGCGTCCACCATCGGCCACAGCTGCTTTTGCCACGTTCCTGGCCTGCTTGTTGCCTAAGTGCCCGCTGGGCTTGAAACTTTATCAACTTTCCCAGGGGTCGGCGGCAGCCCATTGGGTGAACCGTGCCGAGATCGGTCGAATGGTTGAATTCTGAGGTACCCTGTAAGCTAGATGATAATATCCAAGGCAAGTCATTGCGTCATGGCAATTCATGGATATATTCATGGTCATGTATGATAATTGATGGTATTTTGCCAATTGAATGATATTGAACATGTGATTTGCAGTTGCCAAATTTGACTACCACAGGACCACAGGGCACTGCGAAAGCTCCCAAGATCGATGCGGACCTGCAATCGTTTCTTCTCTGCATCATCGATCAGCTTCAAACGAAAAGCCTCTGAGATACACGGGGCCATATTCAAACCTGGTTGCTGTTTCAAAGCTGGGAAAAAGACAGAAAAACGCGTTTACTGCGTAAGAACAAGTAACAAGTCCCCATACCTAGGAGTATCCCACATAGTGGTTCATAGGAGTGGTTCATAGCGATTGCCACAGAGTTATTACAGGCTTCCAGGCATTTTCAGGTTAAAAAAAACATGGGGGATTACAACAATAGCAACAAAAACCAACCAATAAACAAAAGTATTTTGCTATTCCATCCAAGGAGCAAGGACAATGCAAAATAAGTCAACTAGGACCATTAATTTTGATATCAACAAAAGCAGCAGAAACCAAAATCACATTATGATATAGAAACATCAACTTGTTAAATTGCGGTTATAAGCCAGTTTTTGTGCAATCAACAAAAAACAAAGCGTATCAAGAACAAACCGCCAACCAGACACGAATCTTTGCAAAGTTGTCGAGGTTGAGAGGTCTCAACAGTTCCTTCAACTTTTCATGTTCCTCCCAGGAGCGACCATGATGAATACTCGAATAATACTCGTGATGCGAATGAACACACCCACAGGGTGCATGTCAGCCTGACATGTTAGAACCCTCTTCAAAATCCTGAGGTTGATCATCATGTCCCCCAATTAGCAAAGGCTGTAAATACAGTAATACTGTATTCACCCGGTTTGACACAAACGCAAACATCACATCGTTGAATGTACGCATATATATATATATATATACACATGCACATACATATACATATATTCATACATACGTACATATATATATATATTATAATATGTATATATCATATAATCGATTATAGTCCACATTATGGTTGGTTTAGGCAGTATTCTTGTTACAAAACATGCTGAGTGTTTTTTTTTCTGGCAGCACAGGCAGGCCTTCGCCTGTTCTTGAAACGCTTCGGTTTGCAGCTTTAATACTTCTTCTGCAACCTGGGAAGACGCGGGCACCTATAATAGTGAAGATTTATCGATAATGACGATATACATTCTCTATATATTGTACATGTAATGGATGTAATATCAACATTTATCTATATGTGTTGATAGCTTAGGTTGTATGTTTTATGTGTTGGAATATGTTGGAATATGTATATCTACATATATATATATGCCATGTTCCATACACAAATATATAATTATAATATATATATATATAATATACATTAATATATCATATGTAATATGCATTGTGTGTATATCATAAATCCAGAAAGACACATCATACATCTTCCATATACAAAATATACATCTTTGAATGAGATGCTACAAAAGAATCCTCTTGAGTCTTAGGATCTCTTAGGTATCCAACTATGTGTGTCCGGTCAAAAACAGGGAACCTGACCATCGAATACGTTGGCAATCAAACATGTTTTCCTCTTTGACGAACTTCAGTCACCTCGATTTATACCATAAGTGTAACATCATGTACCAATCATGCTACCGTCAAATGGCACATGAATCGTTTTTGACGAAGTGATTGTTACTATTACTTTGGAAGCCAAGTATCAATTCCCCCAACATGGTGGATTTCCTCCCATTGATTAACAGTTTAAACATGTTTAAAACATTGTCTACGAATATCATAAAAACATCTCCAATCGACCTTATAAATCCCTTTAATCAATGCTCCATCGCCGATTTATGACCTACAATGTGGGGCCCCCAAAATAGCTAAGTTGGTTTATAACTCCAATAACTATGGTTTACAGTATGGTATTTATAACTATAGTTCCTGGATGTTCCTGGGGCTTATAAACCAACTTATATCCCAATTTCCCCAGTTCAACCAGTTCCCTGCAGCTCAGTTGGCTTCCGCGCCGCTCCGTCCTTCGCGATCCTTCCGGGAAAGCTCGTCCCTTGGCGAGGCGTCCGGTGCGGCCATGGAGGCGATGGGCTTCACCTGGCGGATCCATGGTGCCGGTGCTGCGAAAAAAAAAAGCTGTGCCATGGTTCCCATCAACAAAAACCCCCTTGACATTGATGTTAGCATATAGAAATATACCAGCACCAGCCGGATCCGTCAGCCGGGCATGTTTTTTGAACACCGGAGGATTACTATGTGACGGTCGACTGTTTCTTTGTTTTTTTCATGACCCTCATGGTTGAATCATCTAGATTCTACAAGGTGGTGCCCCATAGTTAGCTAAGTTTGTTTATAACTCCCATAACTATGGTTTATGGCAGATATAACTATAGTTAATGGGGTTTATAAACCAACTTATAACTGGGGGGCACCATCCTGTATCCATTTCTATTGATGAAACCCGTTTTGTCTTTTGTCTGGGTTTGATATCTTTGATACTGGTAAGGGTGAAAAACCCCCTGTTGGGTGAATCTGAGTTTTTGTGGGTGCAAAATTGCCTATAATCAACATCTGTTGGTTGGTTTGTCTGTCTTTGTTACATCCTCCTTTTTCTACTGACATTCTTGGTTTTGTTGAAAACTCAATTTTGCTTGGTGAATTCCAACTTTTTTTGTTTTTCCCCATGTTTTTGTTGGTAGTCAATTTCTTTGGTCCCCACTGTTCTTTTCCACCTCTGGGATTTCGCGTAGCTTCTCCAACAGCGCCCTGGCCGCGAAGTGCTCCGCGTCGATCTTCCGTCGCCCACGTCCCGTGGCCGACACGGCCAACACGGCCACGGCGGCGGTGCTCGATGCGGCCGCGCCAGTGGCGGAAACCTGCGGCGGTCTCAGATGTACTTAGCTATGGATAGTAGTTTCCTGGTTTATATATCCCATAGGATCCATGTATGGTATATATGCTAACATTGGGGGTAGATTGATGGTAAATGTTACCATATATAGCATACATGGATCCTATGGGTATATATACACATTTATGTATGACTCTTGTATGTAGCTATATACTCTACTGTACACTGTACTGTACAGATTTCTGGGGTTATAGTTATGCAGGGTTTTACAATGCATAATTCTGGGGTTGTAATATGTATATTATTGTTTATGTATGTAATATGTATGGACTAGAGGCATTGACAAACAATTTTGAAACAAGATCGTGTTGGAGCTGGTGGTTGGTTTATCCCAGATCTACGGGACCATTTCTTTGACATGGTGACATTTCCCAAAGAATGGCAACTCCGTTGTAGGTAGAAGCTCCATGTGTCTACCCTCTCTAACCCTACCTGGAGGATCACCTCAGTAATTCATTAGATTTCATGAGTAACTGGGCTTAGTTTCACCACTGTGATAATTCAGTATCAATGGTTTCTAAGCTTGGAAGTCCCAGTTAGAAACCTCTGGTTACCCTCTGGTAAACTAACATAACTATGGAAAATCACCATTTTCAATGGGCAAATCCACTATTTCTATGGTCATGTTCAATAGCTGTGTCATTACCAGAAGGTACAGGATGGGGCCCCCAAGATAGCTAAGTTGGTTTATAAGTGGCTTAACAATGGTTTATGGTAGATATAACTATAGTTACTGGGGATTATAATGGTTTATAAACCAACAAACATCACTGGGGGGCCCCATCCTGTAGTAAAATGGGGCCATGATTCCACTTGAAAAACCCCAAATTGACGAAGGCATTCTTTTCTCCATGGGATGATTTTTTGCGATGAACCGATGAAGCGATGAACCGATCACCAAGCGACCGTCGACTCAAAGCCACCAGCATGGCATTTCCTTAGGGCGCGAAAGTCGGCCCCGATTCCCGATGGGAAAAGAGGTCCAAAAAAATCACTTCTCAATTGGAGGTAGCTACAAAATATATAGCCAAACATATGGTACGAAAAAGTAGCTCCATTTTAGGATCCTGAAATTTCCATTGATCTTCAGCAAATCCAAGTTTCTTGGTGTCATACTTGCAGCTGATCTTATTTGCGGAGAAAACCTCCAACTTGCTCTTGAAATCAGTATCACTTGGTGCTTCCTGTGGGATTCAAACATGGGCTAGCAACGGGCATTTTTGATGGGAGCAAATTATAGCAAACTTACTGGCCCACCGAGAATCATGGAATCATCCCCAGTCTGTTTTAGTTCTGGAATTCAACGCGTAATTGTAATGTTGTGGCATATATATATATATATAATCTATAATCTTTAACTGAAAGGGAAATCATAAGGGATACAAAGCAACGGCAGCAAATGGGCAGTTGAACAGCGAGAACGGAGGTGGTAGGTCCCTCAACAACAAGGAGTATGTATATATATATGTATGTAATCAACTAGGTTGCTGTTTCTTGAGGATTGAAGATACAATCGAAGTAGATATGTAACCAGCAAACTTGGACATGTATCCAGCAAAATGGGTCATTGCCCCGTTTATAGCTCAAAACTCATCCATCCTCTTTCCCTTCACCACCCTGCTGTTTTCCATCACACCCTGCACGCCTCAGGGTTTCAAATCGTGCCCGTAAACAAAACCACAAATCAAGACATGTGTGTTCCATGTTGAGGCATTTCGCCAACTGATATTCAGTGGATCGAAACCATTTGAAAAAAAAACAAACAAACAACCTTGGCTTAGCTAAAGCAAGTGGTTCAGTGCCAGTGCCACTGATATTTGGGCTTGGATCCTGACCAGTTGCTAGTCATGTTTGCTTTTGGGATGGGTTGAAATAGCACTGAATCGGCCAAATTCTTTGGAAACCCACCATTCACCAACTATCTAAATTTGCCAGCATTCTCCGACCATCGATTCATCAAATCAACCAAATCCATCAAAAAAAACACATGAACATTCAAACATTGTTTAAAAACCTGCTGGCATTCCAACTATAATTATCCCATGATATTGGTGTGTCTGAAAATAGGCCCCAAAACCATCCAAAACCCATTTTTTTTGGATTATAAATCACCATGTTCCATCATTATTCCATGAAAATCATGAAGTTTGGGGGATCTCCAAGCATTTTTCCCTATTTTTTCCCAGCATTTTCCACCACTTCGCCCATTTTCGCCCCAGGTCCGTCCTGTGGCACCAGCTCGGGGCGCTCAGCCAGGGCCTCCAGGGCTCTCTGCGCGGCGCTCTGCTGCGCGGCAGCTTTGGTGCCCCGCACGGGACCCAGAATCGTCATGGAGGCCACTACGACTTCGTACCTGGGCGAGGCTGGTGATGTTTATCCTGATGTTTGCATTTTTTATCCGGCTATGGATCAATACCTATAAGTACCATTTTTAGGGTGATGAACATCCATTTACCAGCTATTTTGAGGTTCACCAGGGGTACAAGGTTTTGACCCATCCCCATCCATGAAAATCCATGAAAACGTAACTGAAATTCTGAAAAAGAACCCTGTGAAGAAATATCAATGAGTATAAAATCTTACCATATGAAAAAAATGTAATGATCAGATGTTCGAGGTCAGCATATAGTTTCCTGTGATCAACGATGTGCTTTGAAAGTAGACATGCCGTCCTTTGACTACCCAAAAGGCGTTCCAATTTTTTGTTCATTTTACCGGAAATATGTTTGAGGATCACCCCATTTGGTAACTGGTTTGTAACTCGGGTTATAAGCCATTTATAAAAGGGATATATAACTCACTTGTGGGACTTACTATTATTAACCAGCTACTTTCTCTGTCGGATCCTCCAAGTACCCAGTCTGAAGTCCCACAAATAGAATCGGTCTGGATACTGAAATGAAGTCCCTGTCCCAAGCTGCTTCCACTCCACAGCATGTTCACCAAATTTCTCTTGCAGCGTTCCTTTCGGATTATAATATCCTGCTGAAACTGCTGCAGGTGCCACGTCATTGACGTCAGTGATGTCAGTCACTGGAGGTGGCAGGATTGTGTCAGTGGCTTCCTCTCGTGGCGGTGGGGGTGCCGGTGGCGCTGGCGATGATGGCGATGATGGCGATGCTGGTGGTTTCCCGCAACTCTGCCACCGAGGCTTTGTCGACTTTGGATCCTTAAGAACCTGAGAATGTGCCATCAGCTTCGGTCTGATAGAATCCACTATTGGCTTAAGTTAGGCGAAGGACATTTTTGCAGGAAACACTTAGTGTTTTTTTTACCAGGAACAAACTGAGGTTCCTGGAAAGTGTCTCGTCGTAATACTTCTGGGAATCTATCCTTAGTCCATTAGTCCATTCAAAGAGTCAATCATTGCAATTACGATTCCTGACATATACTGCACATATATATATATTATATATATATATATGTGAATCATACAATATAGGTGTCAAAACTGGAGACCGACCCCACACATCCGGATGGATTCATAATTCCTGTCCAAGAATGTCAACAAAAAACATCCCCAAACACTCCATATTTTAATTAGGAGTGGTCAATTCTATAGATGAGGGCGTATTCATCCGTGGCTGACATCATTGTTCTATTGTGCTATTTCACCCCTTTGGTAATCAACCAATATCCTCAGTTGAAAAATCAATGCTTAAATCCGGATGTTTTATGATTCAGTCCAATTTGAATAAGGAATTAAAGCATAATATTACAGTTATACATAGAATCGCGACTATATATTAATACTATACTGAATAAATCTGAATTATACTATATTATATATTATACTGTGTACACATAGGCGACTATTCGAATGTAAGGTTGTATATATAATACTATCGATATACTTAAATCCACATGCTTTATGATTCAACCCAAATACGTCCATATTCCCATGGTGCTTCGCTTTCCCAAAGGTTTTTCCCTGCCTGGCCCTGCTTTTCCAGCCTATACAGCGTGGGGTTAACATCACCTCGAAGGTGACACTCCGGTAATTGAAAAGTTTGCTCTTGAAAATTGCCCATTTAGTTCATTGATTTACCCATCAAAATGGTGATGGTCCATAGTTATGTTAATTTACTAGAGGGTAATACAGATGGATTGGCTTTAGGGAAAATATGCAGGAACCACCTATATTATATTGAGAGGTACAAATAAAACATACATCATTCCCTCTAGTTTTTGCCTTTAACACATCCATTGATAATGGGGATATACTCGGGATATAGTGGTGTGTGTCTGTAACATAATCACAACTGATACTGTCAACAGTGGATCTATGGCTTGATTTCCATGGATATCTTGTGAATTTGCCTTGCCAAATTCGTTGCCAAGTCTACCCGAGACAGGGAGTAAAAACCTCATCCAAAACGCTCTACTCCGAAATTTAAACGCAAGTCTAGTATCGAAAAACATATATGTTGATATACTGTCAATTGGCGGTCTACGCAGAAATGCAAAAAGCTGAAGACCATCAAGATTATACTTCGAAGTGCAGGTCCAGTTATAAGTGGATATAAGTTATATATATATATATAATTATATATAACCGTAATTGTAGGGGTTATATCCAAACTTATTTGGGTCATAACCATGGTTGTTGTGTCATAGCCATTTGCAACCTCAACTATCATCGGCTGGATAGTTTGGATGAAGATGCAACTGGCTATCACTTCACACATATTCTAATCATATTTCTTATAAGTACATTTAGTCGCAAAGGATCCGCGATTAGACATACCCTCTGGTAAACTAACGTAACTATGGAAAATCACCGTTTTTAATGGGAAAATCCACTATTAATGGCCATTTTCAATAGCTATGTAACAGTTTACCAGAGGGTACAAGCCCAGGAAGAATCGACTTGTCGTTTGATGCTTAATTTGTGTGTCTGGCTTGCAATTTGATGGCTGAATCCTGTTGGAAAACCACCCCGAGAACCACCCGTTACACGAGGCCACAACGCTACTGGCCGAGTGACTTTGCCTGGTCTTCCCAACAGCTTTCGCCAACTTCAGAGTTTCTGTCCATTCTTCATCAGTTTGGCGCAGAAAATCTAAAAGTTTCATCTCTGTCGCGGAGTCCATGATTCCGACAGGAGGAATCTGAACAGAACTTGATCTCCCAATGGCTGCATCCAATCACAGTTCGATGGGTTCCCTCATCTTGAAGGAAATGACTGGGCTAAATCCTGAAGTCGAAAATGAAACCGGGCTGGAAAAAGTGCACCTGTGGAGTAACCAATGAGTTCACAGGCAAATTGTTGGTCACAGCCGTGGTTTCAGCATATCAAATCCATTGACCTTGAACAAAAATAAGCCTTTGCCTTGCGGTGAGCTTCCGAGTTCCAGAACAAAAACACCTTTTTTTGGGGCCATTGCCTCCAACTTTCTAGCGATTGCCAGAAAATGAGCCAGATTTTCATGGATTTCCAGTGGATTTCCTGGTGCTTTTGATTTTTCCCCTGACTTTTCTAGACTTTTCCCAGGCCCCCAGGCCTCTGCATCAAACTCCTTTGCTGCTCCAGTTCATGATCAAAACTCGCCACTCGCCGCATGGCTTCCAGCAAAGCCTCCGATGCTTCCGCCTGCCTAGCTATGGGGATAGCTACGGATCTTTTGAGTATCACTGATTATCTATCTAGGTTGGTATATATATATATATATATGATATTATTATGTATGTAGTATATATATATATACATATAATGTGTTCCATACAGAAAGTGCATTTTTGATCATTTATGTGTGTAGTACATATATATATATATACATAGCTCTATATACACTGTATATAGTGTATATATATATATATACATATCATAGTTTTGAAGCAATCAAAGTTGGTTCTGACCATACGCAGTTGGAATCCTTTCTTTGAGGTGGCTGATTTCTTTCCCATCTTTGCAGCTTCTTTCACCAAGGTTTGCTGTTGGGGATTTGATCCCAGGAATTCAAGGATGATCATGACTAGCTGGTTGGTCGTCCACTGTGCCCATCTTGAAAAATGATGGAGTTCGTCAATGGGGTTGGGATGACATCCCATATATGAAATGGAAAATAACATTCATGTTTGAAACCACCAACCAGCTGGTTGGTGGTTTATTGATGATTAATAGAGATTCATAGTTATTATATGTTAGTATATAATCATTAATCACCATTAGGATCACTATCAATCATTGATTACTGGTTGGTGGTTGAGCCACCCCTCTGAAAAAATATGAGTCAGTTGGGATGATTATTCCCAATATATGGAAAGTCATCAAATTCCATGGTTCCAAACCACCAACCTGTTCACATATTTGATTGGTGATGGTGAACACGATCAAAAGCACGTGTTTTGATGTGTTTTGCATGATGAAATTAACTTGGACCATGAATGATCATGTTTGGCGAATCTCCCCCATGTCGAGGCAGCCGAGTCGCGAGCCATTTCTACGCAGTATGGCTGTGAGTCTGGATGGCATGGCCTGTATGTTGGGAGATGTGGGAAGTAGGTGGAAACTGGTACTAAAATTGTCACTATTATATAATTGTCAACAATACAATGATCAATATCATTCATAGTATCATTCATATCAATGTCAATTGTCATTGTCATCATATGTTTTACTTTTAGTGTTCAAACATTTACTGATTTATGACCATTTACGACTATTGTACTGTCAACATCTGTAGACTGTAGCCGATAAAGTTCTCGGGTTTATGATCATTGAAGGTTGTTACCCTCTGGTAATTTGTTACATAGCTATTGAGAATGGCCCAGTCGAAACAGTTGATTTACCCACCTACATAGCATGGTGATTTTCCATTGTTATGTATAAACGTTTACCAGGCCGGTATGGTACCAATCAGTCCCTGGAGACAATCTGATCCCAAATTCTGGACCAATTCGCCTCTGGGAATCAAGCACGTCGCTGGTTGGAAGAACCGAAAAAAAGATGGAGCTCCATGTATAGTATATTTACCTACAAAACTGGGTGATTTATGGGGTAAATGTTGGGATTCATATTCCAGCACCATGGGTTGCACATGGGTAATGGAGCTTCTGAATGGTTTTCATAGGAAAATAATGGAAAATCATCAAACCAAATGGGGGATTTCAATGACAACACGTTTGTCGAGACTGGAGGATAACCATGAACCGCCTCAGCGACTTCTTCTTTCAGAAGCTCTGCTGTATCTGCACAGGAGTTCCATGCTTCCTCCAATTCCGCGCATTTCTCCTTGGTGCCAATAGAAATTTGAAGAGCTTCAAGCAACAAAATAGTTGATGAATGAGGATGATATTCGCTTGGGGGTTGTACTATCCTTTGTAGATTGAGAACATGTCATGATTGATTCGCTCTGGTCACCACCAGGTTTTAGGAGTCTTTCGGGATATATCCAGAAAACATTGAGGATGGAAATCACAGAGAGGTTGGTTTCTCCGGATTTGACATGTCATGACATGGAGGGCTTCGTAGATGGATTTCATAGATGCTTACCGAAAGTTTCCAGATGCCAAGTTTTCTTTGTGTATTGTACACTCCGGACCCCTACCGCAGGTACCATAGCTATAGCTTTGCAAATATAGTTTGTATATAGGGATAGTATGGAATCCATTTTCAATGTTCTTCAGGAGCCCTTTTTTCGTTAATCCTGGCGTCATCCGCCATCTGGTCACATAATATGTTAATATGGATCCACCATTGGTCGGTATTTTCACTGTGACTTGTTGTACCTCCAGATGTAGTCGCGTAAATATCCAGTATAAACGGCTTGAGTTCTTATTGGTGATTTCATGTTTGTCACTCAGCCCACCTGAAAAACAATGCCAAGAAGCAATACAGTAACTCACCCCCACTCGCAGTTTGTTGTGCAAATGCCAGTTCTTGTCGATTCATTCCTCTTTCTTAATGAAACATCAAACTACCACTTTTTGTCAGTCAGATCCCATTAATTTTGTCCTAAATCGCCCCATCACCACTTTTTGCGAGCAAAATCATAATGTGTTGTGCCTTAGTTTGCCATCATTTGCCATCAATCAATCAAATGTGGGGCGATGAATCGGCATTTTCTGTATGGCGAAAAATCCTCCAACCTCATAATCTCTGCAACCAGGAGACTTGGAGCTCATTACACGTAGCTCGCTGCTCCGGGGACCATATCGTGTCACTGGCCGTGGCTGCCTCTTCGTAGGCTTCCGATCAGCAACAAATGGGTACCCTCTGGTTATGACTAACATAGCCATGGAAAATGGCCCATTTATAGATGATTTTCCCAGCTAGAAACCTCCATTTATTTCAGGCATTTTCCATGGCTATGTTAAATAACCAGATGGTAATTATAAAACAAACCATGATAAAGGCTTTATTGTCAAAAATTAATAATTAAAGGCTTTATTATCCAAAAAAAATGTTCAAAATTAGGATTGAAGGCTTTATTGTCAATAATTAGGATTTCACAGTTTCACCATCAACATTTTTAGGTAACTTAGGCCTTAGGCAATTCAGGTTATAACGATGTGGATATACAATTGGGATATGTGGGATCCCTGATGAATATTCAGCCAACCACAATGATGGGGGTACATTTCTTGGCTTTTAACCAACACAAGAGGTGGAGTCAGGCCCAAAAATGTGTTGGAAACAAAGCACAAAGTCAGTGGCAATTTCAGTGGGGAACATGATACCCAATGGATTCGGGGTAGCCTATTTCTGGTAATTATAGTACTTAAAAAGTGGTTGACCCAAAAAAGTCAAGCGATTTTGTTTACACGGGCACTATGTGGTTGTCCACAACTATGGTATTCTCCAATATATAACAAGTTTGTTTATGGGATGATTGTCTCTAAACTTCAAGACACGGGATTGTCCTCTACCCCAGTTTGAAACGAAGACATGTCAAACGTGCTAAATGAAACACTTCCAGAGTCCAGCCCACAACACATCACAAGGTTCTTCTGAAACTAGGCTTCCTCCAAATTTGATTCGTTAGCATCAAATGTCCCATGAAATGCCAATTCAGGGTACCCATATCCCATTTTCAGACACGACAATATACAATCATCATCAATATTTTTCGAACAAACATATCAATCTTGTTATAGTTGGTTTTGTCGGCATATTACGTATACATCTCCACACTGGAAAGAGGCTGTAAACATCACTGCTATGGGCTCTTAGGGCCTCGAGGACACACACTCGACTCCAAGATATGGATGTTTCCAAAGTCATGGGGGTACCCCAGTCATCATCCAAGTCATTCATATTGAAACCCATGGGCCCATGGTCACTTGGCGATCCCCCATTTTTAAGATATTTTAAGAACCACCCAAAAGGGGAATAGATCAAACATTGAAGTTCTGGCTTAGGACCACAGTGGTGGTCGTTTTGCGTCGGGACTGGACCCTTGAGTCTTTTTATGATTTACTCTTCAAGTCTGCAACCCATTGAACCCATTGGCCATGTTCGGGCAAAAAAAAAATAACATATGATAGAACTATGTTCAAATATCAAACCCTGCGGGACGAAACCATTTTTTTAGCATTCTAGACCATTCAAGTATTCAACCCTCCATGTTCAGAAACCATTAGAAACCCATTCACCAAGCCACACGCAGCAACCGGTCACAGTCCGCACGACACTTCGCGCGCTGGTCCTTTAACCCTTCGATGGCACCTGGGGTGAGGGGTTAGGACTCTTGATGGCAATTCCGGTTCAGCACAAAGTAAAAGTAAAAAAGAAAACAGATGGTACATAAATGTACATCCTTACAATAAGAAGGAAACACTATACGGACATATCATTTTGACATACTATGGGAAAACACACTGGTTTGTCAAGTTAACAAACACCAATAGGTCATGTGCCAACTCTGGGCATATGACCTCGGAGATGATGGGGGATCCCCAATAGCTGGAGGGTTGATTTCATGAAACATCCTGTAAAAAATGGATGATAAATGGGGTAACCCCCCTTTGAAGTGACGCATCCAATTCTTGTCTTGGGATATCCATGGGATTATTTGAAGATATTTGAAGTTATCTCTCTCCCTCTCTCCCTCTCTCTATCTATCTATCCATCTATCCATCCATCGTGATCCATCATGTTCAATCAATATTTATCTACAAATACTCTTCAATTGTCATCTTCATTATCAGTCATCATTCATATATTAATTATCTATCATGTTCATTATCAATATCAATATCAATATCGATATCATTATCAGTATCAATATCAATATCATTATTCAATATTATTCATCTATCATGTTCATTATCAATATCAATATCAATATCATGATTCATTCATCTATCATGTTCATTATCAATACCAATATCAATATTCATTATTCATCTATCATGTTCATTATCAATATCAAAATCAATATCATTATTCATTCATCTATCATGTTCATTATCAATATCAATATCAATATCATTATTCATCTATCATGTTCAATCATTAGCAATATGTTTCTACATTGATCTTCTTCAGCACAGCACATGGCCTGCCCAGCACATCGCCTCTTCGATACATGAGGGCCGAGGGACTCTCATGCATCAGCGCGTGCGCTGCTTGAACTTCAGGAGCCTCGCGGAAAAAAAATGAGAAAAACATGGTCAGATTTCTTGGGGAAATTATGGGGAAATGACGTGTTTCATGGGGATCATTTCTGTCACTGATCAAACAACATTGGGATGTTTCGCTTACCACTTACGGGCATTCACAAGAATTTACAATCATTTACCATCAGCTATACCTACTACTCACTGTGACTTTCTCCACTGCAATTATTAATCAATACCAGTGGGGTCATCCATCGGGTCCGCTAAATGGTGCCCGACTGCTGAGGCTCGGCTCCCCGTTGAACGCGCTCAAAAACAAGCTGGACAATTACAACTACACTGGGACCCGGGGACCATGCAAATCAAAACGCTTCAAAATTAACTGACATCATCCGTTTTTGGCGCTTTGGGTATTTGGAAACCACAGATGGCAGCGTTCGTGTTCCGCATCCCGTTCTTGGAGTATCCAATGCTCCCGTTTCGATGGATGTTGATCTTGACTCCAAAACTAGCATTCTCAACATTGCTGGATTTCACACCTGAGATCAAACAGGCGGTTTCGGACAATTCCCTGAACCACCATATGTGTTGAGCTTGGGCAGTCAGACTGTTGTAATTCAGATGATCAATGGCCATTTCAGGAACCGATTAATTGGAGGTACCTACCATGTATAAGGCCTATTGTTCAGGCCTAAATTTCAGGGAATATCCCCACAAAATATGGCCAGAAATATGGTACTAACGTAGCTCCATTTTAGGGTCTTGAAATTCCCATTGAGATACATAGACTTGTAAGAATGAATGCCCATCAACAACTGGCATTTATCTGGGTAAATCATAATAATTCACCAACCTGAATTGTTGGACCATTTGGGGATGATTTCCCTTATGAGAACCATGATTCCACGGCTCGGGAGAACAGGGTTCGGTCGTGATGAAATTTACCCAGATTTATGGACAAAATATCCCCACTATGTGTGTTGAATCATTGGATTATACCCCATGGGCTGACCGCGCTGTGGCCCGCGAAGTCCCGCCTCCGTCTTGGGTTGCAAGCGTCGGCGGCAGAGGCCCTGACGCTGGGACTCCAACTCCTCCTGTGCTCTTCAGCGCATCAAACAAATTGGATCTACCTGCTACACATGGAGAAGGATTATGGGATATCAAAGAGATTTAATTGAAGTTGCTGCCTAACACCGATGTTCAAACGAGCTATTTTGCAAACCAACGAAGCATGGCCTGTAAAATAACATGTTACTCTCCGATAATCAAACTTTGGGATAGACAATTTATGAACATTGCCTATCTGGGAATTTCCCAGATGTTTGATGACACCAGAGAGTATTCTCAAGATATCTCAATATTTTGGTTAGTATAAGTGGTTGGTGGTTTCAACCCCTTTTAAAAAAATTAGTCAATTGGGATGATTATTCCCAATATATGGAAAAATAAAATTCATGTTCCAAACCACCAACCAGCTGGAGTATTGAAAATCCATTGTGCTGGTTTCTCTTTCTCTAATGCACCTCCAGACGGGCCAGCCGTCGCGCGGCGTCAGCCATCAACACCTGAGGGTCCTGCGCCCAAGTGACATGGAAAACTGGCAGAAATGACCGAAACAATGACGGAATCCCGTGGAATTTCATGGAATTTCCCCAATTTTTGGCGATTCCAAATGGTAAACATGATGTTCAAAACCATGGGGCCCGGGGTTCCAAATTTGCAGACAACCCCAACTTTGGAAGACGAGAACCTGCATGATTTGATTCTGCAGATTCCTGGGTTTCTGGGGAGTTGCCCAGAACCTCCAAGATTGGTGTTGTTGCTTCACGTCTCATGGAGTTTCATGTAGAACTGACGACTTTTAGGATCATAGTCTTGAGAAATGTCTATAAAACTCTGCTATAGACTGTAACAAATCGAACATTTAACAGCCAAACTAGCTACATATTGCTTGGGATTGTACGCATCCGTGGTTCTATAAATTACACACCACGTTTCTTTGCATTTGCCCTTCTATGTTGATCGTCTATTACCATGTGGAAGCATTGGCGGCAAACTCGCATGGCATTCATCAATCCAATCCCCCGGCGTATCCTCGTCTTGCCCGTCTTGCACCTAGCAACGTCAGGATCCACTGTAATGACTGGAGTAGAAAAACACATATATACTCCTAATTTCAAGGTCCTAAGGTGATGGTTCTAGTGGAGCTGGTCTAAGTTTTTATGATACTGTAATATGTGTGTAAATTATATATATAGTTATATACAGTACATACATATGTAAGATGTAGATATACAAATAATATTATGATGTATGTATGTATATATATATGATAGAACGTGTGTGTGTATATACATATATATATAGATACTGTATCCATCTTTTTTTAGCTGCTCCCAGTACGTAAATATATGTTCCAGTAAGCCGCTGAGTCCTGTTCCGATGATCATGGGAGACGCTGGAGACTCGTACTGTTTGAATCTTAATGTGGGATGATGAAATACCATGAAATAGCATGAAATAGCCATTTTGAATGGGCAAATCTATGTAAATCTCCATTTCTGATCATGAAAACATAAAACTTGTGGACTATTTAGAAAATTCAAAAAAAACAATGTAACCTGCCAGTGATTTACTAGTAATACTATTTACTATTGCATTTACATTGCACCGTGTATATGTGTGTTTAAAAAAAACATGGCTTCCAGTGTCCAGTATGTGTTTTCTTTGCATCACAATCAATTGACAAAAATAAATTTCCATTACAGACACAACATTGACTATTCATGTAGAAGGTCAATATGTTATCATCAAACACATGAATGGTATAGGTACAGTAGTGTACAAGAAACGTCTATAGGTTTCCGGTAAAGAAATGACTCCACTCCCCCGCCAGTGGTACTGGCCTTCAGTCGCGAGGAAGCAGTTGCTCGACCTTTGCATTGCGACAGCAGAAGTTTGGGGTTCCAATATGTTCCAATAGCCATGGGATAATCCACTTGGCGATATCTACAATGTGAGGCCCCCAAGATATAAGTTGGTTTATAAGCCCCAGCAACTATAGTTGTAAATACCATAAACCATAGTTATTGGATTTTTTTGAACCAACTTAGCTATCGAACGGGGGCCTCACATTGGGGAAAAAGCAAAAATCGGTCAGGATGGGATGATCCTCCAAATCCACGCTCGCAGTGAGGGATCGGCCCCACCCTTTGGTAAACAAACATAGCTATGGAAAACCACCATTTTTAGTGGGAAAACTTGTGTTACCATTGAATGTCCCCATTGAACATCACCCAACCACTAGGTACCAGTATATGGTCTATAATGGCTACTATAAGGTGATGTCCAATATTCCCAAAATGGGACAGTTACCAACCCCTGTATAAATGGACATTTTCAATAGCTATGTTAGTTTACCAGAGGGTAACACGTGGCTTTCAACTGCTAACGTTCTTGTTTTGTGGTTTTATCTCCCAGTTCGTGACTGTCAACGTTCACATCTGGGCAAACTACATTCCGAAGCCCCAAAATAAACAACCTGTGCTGTGGTTACCTGACTGATATTGAAACAGAAACATCATGATGTGCTTTTTTGGTCTAACAGTCAAAAAAAAACAGCCATAGATCAATAGAATTCAATAGATCAACCAGTATACCTACCCCTCTGAAAAATATGACAACTCGTCAGTTAAGATTTTCTGAAATTCCCAACCTTTTCAGAAGGAACGTCATAAAATTCCATGGTTCCTTAAACCACCAAGCAGATGATATTTGTCCAACATCCCCTGGGATTCCCACGATTTCTCGCCTCAATGGAGATGGATGATGACTGGGGATACCTAAGAAACACCTAAGGTTTTTATGATTAGGGGGTATCTATTATTAGGCTGCGAAGCTTCCCCCTAATACTTAGAGTACTAAATTTAAAACCCTAATATAAAAACTTTAAAAAAAAATCAAAATCGATTAGATGTTCTTTTAAAAACCAATTAAAATATTGCCAAAAATTGGATTTCGAAGCTGTCCCCTAATTATTAAATTAAAAACCTCAATATAGAATACTTTTTTTTTGACCTTAAAAGACGGACCCTAATAAAAAACAACCTGGGGTTGACTAGTTTTTACTATTAGGGATGAAACCCTGAAATTGTAGCTTCATTTTTAAATTCTTCTCTAAAGGGGATCAATTAAAAATCAAATTGGCCAACCTCAAATTTTCCAAAACTGGAGACGGACACTATTGTTTTATTATTTGGGGGGGTTAGTAATAGGGGGAAGGGATTACAATCCATTAATGTGGGTAAAACAATGTCACCATCTCCCAGTCACCATAAATATATCGCTAGTATGTTTATACCATCATGGGTGGTAAAAATTGCATTGTTTTACCCACAAAATCTGACCCATATCATCCCAAAAGTGGTGATATTTATTCCATTAATCTAACTGGGGGACCCATTTACTAAGTGGAATGCATCCCCAAGTAGGATAAAGAAATGGCTATGGGTCAAAATTAGCTGCTAAAATTGGATGGTTAATACTAAAAATGAATGGATGGGTCTAGGTTTTTTCGAGCCAAAAAAAATCTGACCCACTCTCAAATGGCTTGTACATTGGTATAATCGAAAATAAGAACTGGTACATTAACAATTCATTAACAATAGATTACCACCTATTTTGGAGTATAGTTCCCTATTTTGGTATACTTCGAAACATATAAAGTTGATATCATGCCCCGTACAGACTTGACTTCATCCCAAATTAAACCTGAATACTGAATAGCCGCGGACAACGGCATTGTTGCATTGGCTTGGAAGGTTTATATAGTCCTTTATTAAATCATATTTTATATCATATATATTTTATATTATATATATATATATTATGGATATATATATATATATATTATGTCTATATATATATATAATGTATATATATATATATTATGTATATAAATAAATATATATATATATATATATATTATGTGTAATGTGTTCATAGCGTTTTAGTGCTCTTCCACGGATTATGGCTACGCCAGCTTCCCCGGCCGCACCTCTCCTGAAACCATGGGGATTAAAAGTTTCAGAAACCATGGGGATGGAACATGATGAAACCATTTAAGTAACCATAGGATCGATGGTGCTGGTATATTAATGCTAACATAAAGGGGGTTTTAGTTGATGGGATCCATGGCACACCATTTTTTTCGCAGCACCGTTAGGATCCTCTGGGATATGATGAGGTGTTTTTCATAGGGATTTCCTCATCCTCCCAGTCCTCCCGATGCCAAAGCCACCCCTCGCGGTCGTCGCTTCAGGCGCTGTTTGGCGGCCTCCTCTTCCATCAAAATGAGGCCTCGATTCGACTCGAAGACTGGATCCACTTCGTGAATTGCGGAGGACTTCCAAAAATGTTATATTTACATACATTTACTCTTTGTTGTTACCACCATTGGACCACTTATACCAGTAGTACCGCACAAGGCGGTGGCGGAAGTTTCAAAAATAGGAAACCTATAGGAGAAATTGGTTGTTGTGAATCAGGGATGGCAGAGCGAAGCCACTGATGGACTGAAAGGTGC
>Ga0126342_10004249_pt1:0-22500 | contig 24310 bp, 20 predicted proteins | sample Cyp1metagenome_FD_92528 | JGI IMG/M metagenome (GOLD analysis project Ga0126342, IMG submission 92528) | Coral microbial communities from Lord Howe Island, Old Settlement Bay, Australia - Cyphastrea 1 metagenome | ecosystem: Host-associated > Invertebrates > Cnidaria > Coral ...
CAAGCACCTTTCAGTCCATCAGTGGCTTCGCTCTGCCATCCCTGATTCACAACAACCAACCTCTCCTATAGGTTTCCTATTTTTGAAACTTCCGCCACCGCCTTGCGCGGTACTACTGGTAATGATGATGCTGCTGCTGATGATCCCCAATGACGAGCATACAGGCGAGTTCTTCAACCACCAATCAGATAGAACATGAGTTAGCCAACAAAATATGGGATACTGTGTTTCATGGGAGGGATTGAATCGGATGTCAAATCAATCAGATCACATTTACGCAGTGTAAAAAAGAAACACGTCGCTTCGAGTGCCACTGCTCGAGGTGATGATTTGGGAGGTTGGTCAGGATTGCCGCCTGCTTCCAGTGGCGCGGGCACCAAGGTGGAGAAGAGTTCAGGATGGATCAAAAGCGATGATTGTCCATCGATTTGGAGGGATTTAGCCATCAGAAACCATGGTTTAATCCATATGTTGAGGGGATTTTACCATCAACAATGGTGGTTTGATGAGGAGTTTCATGAAGGTTCAATGATGGTTATTCCGTATGTATATTCTAATCATTCTAATATATATATGTGTGTGTATTGGGGGGAGAGGAACCCCCATGAACACAATCTATTTTGGTGTGAGAAGGGTACGGGGGTGAACTGACCCATGGCAATTCTGGTGATTCTGCTGGTTGTCTTGGCTACCCATATAGTTTGTCAGCATTGATTTTCCGCGTTGAAACCTCACGACTAGATATTATGTGTATATATATATATATAACATGACATAACATGTTTACTATATGCAATATGGATATAGTGTGTATATATATATATACATATCATGTTGGATCATGAGGTCAAACTGTCCCCACTACCCATACTGCCAGCCTTTTTCAAATTCACGGGGAAACCCAAGTGACATTGGGTTTATCTTCCCGCAAACTAGCCTCACGTAGTGGAAAATCTCCATAAACGTATGCGTTTATGGAGGATTTTGTTTTTCTGTTTTTGCCAACCAACCATGTCTCATTGCCAGAAAACCTGAAGTCCCATATGGTCAGCATGTTTTTTGATTGGACTTGAAAGTTTGGGGTATACTACATTTTTGGACAAGCCCCCATACTCTATACTCAAGATGGTTTGGTAAAATGGCATTAGCGCAACCTGGAAAATTCCATTGTTACAAACTACCATTCTGGGGGTTGTCGAAATCAACATGTACCTAGATGAAAGGTTTTTTTTTGTCTAAACTATAGTCCTGTTTGACTATCATTTGGAGGTCTCCTAAATTGGAAGTACCCCAAACTCATCCATAGGATTTTCCATTAAAAAAAACAAGTCCATTTTTGGGTACCCGCATTTATGGAAAGCCTCATTTAAATGTGCCCATGTTCCCAAAGGATGCTCACTAGTGCTCACTGCTCGCCTAGGTCCACGGGCCAACGACACATGTTCAACCCTCAGCGGGCGGACATGGATCTGTAAAGCATTATGTCTTGAAACATGAGCCATTAGAAATACCCTGGTGAATTGATTGCGCTTTGGGGGATTTAATCCTGCCTGGTTTACTGATTATGATGTGCCCCATAGGATTGGGAAACCGTTTTCAACCAACAAACGTATTTCATGAGATGGGATAGGGGTATTTTTTTAATGGCTCGCATGATAGTTATTATAATCAACTCCCCCAAGGTTAAAAGCCTGGTATTTTGTTGGGTACATCCCGAGCTCAGTCTGACAAAGTACCCCCCCCATTTCCTGGTGGCCAATTTACTTCCGATGTTTGTTGATTGTACCACCATTCACCATCATATTTGCTCCTTAAATCAGTTTGGTTGGTTCAAACTGGATTTTGGGGTGCCCGATTTTCAGATCAAGCCATTTATATGTACAGCAACCCCCCAAAAAAAGATAGGCCCAAGTAAAATCCCACTAAAACAGTGCTGATTTCCACCTTATTTGGGGAGGTTAGTATTGATGAAGTGCTTTTTGGTGTATGGTAACTATTTGTTTTTTTGTATTCCCATTGCATTCCCACTACCAACATTCTGAGTGAATTACAAAGACGAAAAAACGCGGACTAAAACACTGGAGATCATCGCCAAATCATCAAACATTTCAGGTGATGTACTGTCCTTAGCCAGCCTTATCATACAAAGCACTTTTTGTTGTAAACCCAATTTTAAATTAAAAAAAAAAACATCCCATAGAAACCAACCGTTTTGTGGCTGATAAATAAATCATCCCAGTCATAGGGGTATACAGGGTATAGCAAGTTTATCAATTTTATAAACCATTTTTTGGGATGGTTCAGGATTTAGGTCCTTACCATTAGGTTGTAATTGCATTAGGATGCAAGATGTTCATTTTTTTGCAGGTTATGTCCCATGGATATCCCAAATTTTCCGGTCGCTTGGGGGAGTGAGGAGTTGCCCAGGAAAGAGGTGGGCTGTACCCAAAAATCTATTGATTCCCCATGGTTCTCGGTTGAAAATGCAATGTATGTTGAGGGGGACCAGATCCCCACTGTCAGCATCCCAGGGTTCGCAAATTGGGGAGCTGGTTATGGGACATATCCCAATTTTCGTTGCAGTCCATGGATTGTGGCTGGGTCTTCCTGGGTATGGAACCCCATAAAGGAAGTATGGGTCAAACCCCTCATGCCCGCAAAAATACTTTGCAAATACATGTTTTATTCTTGATTCTGGCGCTATGGAACCTACTTAGACAGGGCTTGGTAACTGTCCCATTTTGGGTATATTGGACATCACCTAAAAAAGTAGCCATGGCATAGACCATATACCATTCATGGTTGGGTGATGTGAAAAATGGGGACATTTAATGACCCATTTATGCCCCGGTGATCCCATGACATCCGCAACATTTCATGTCATTCAAATCCCCAACACTTCCCATGAATAATGATCACATTCCCATGAAAACCCACTGAAACCCATTAAACGCCATGGTTACATTGGTTACATTCAATGAAATTCCCCTCGAACACGGCACCTGTCCGAAAAAAAAAAACGACCCAATGCAGACGAGGTTCGCACCTGTCCCGCAGACGATGCGTCATTGTTGCACCTGGGAAAAAATTTGGGGAAGTGAGAGATACAAACGGGAGTGCAGTTGAGGTTAATGATATATACATATAGGATAGTGATACTTGAGGTTAATGATAAGGTTACACAAGGGTATAACTGGCATAACCATGATCATGGACCGTCCTAAGTTGGGATATGGGGACCCCAACCAACTATGGTGAAATATATCCATGAACAGTTCACTGGAACTGCTTTGAAATATCACTGATGATTAACAAAAATATTCCTATTTCCATACACTGGATGGATGATTTAGCCAACAAGATTGGGATTGAATCATCGAATTATGACTAGACCTTGGTGAAGGCTGCGAACTTGATATTTTGCCACAAACAGTGACATATGATATATATATATATACATTAATATTCAAGGCTCACACTAGCCAGCAAACAGGTGCAATTCTTTGCAGGATATCTAGAAGTGGTTGAAGAAAGGCCAGTTCCATTTCTGCTCCCCAGAGCCTTCAATAGTTTGTCTGTAATCTATACATTCCATATGTGTGCATGTTTTGGTTGTCCCATTCTGGCCGTTGGTGAACACTATGAATAGTTTTGAAACTCATCGAATCGCACCAGATTCCCAGCTGACCATAATAGTTGTTCCCAGAAAACATGACGCCTACAGGCCTACAGGTGTTGTTTCTTTGTTTTATCAACTAATCATTTGGTCACACATGGTGCCCCATTGAGATCCCGTTCATTTCCCCCCTGTTTTATCTCAGTAATGGAGATGATTATCCATTGCTTATCATCTCATAACTGATCCAAAATAAATGGAGATGATTTTCAACATATGAATCCCCAAGATGTTCAAATCATTGAGTCCACATAATCAAATCATATGAATCCACACTATCCAATCCATGGTCCATGTTCCCCCAGGTTCCCATGTTCCGACACAGAAACCACAGGTTGGCCATCACCAATTCCTTGGTCGAAGCCAAACGCACGCGGATGCGCATGCCAGGTGGAAAATCGCTTTCGATCAGCGTCCATGGGGATGTTCCTAGTGGATTCAATGGGATTTCAATGGGATTTCTATGGAAATGGGGATTTCATGGAATGGGATATGATGGGAAAAAAAAATATATATATATATATATGTGAATAGTGGGAATAAATCATGGGTAAACTATAGCGACCCCAGCCATGACCTAACCGGTTTAATGATGGGAATTGGACGGGCGAAAACCCGACATGGCCTTTTTTCAGAGTAGATTACTATATGATTGCACTATATTGCACTAAAAAGTTTGGTCTGAATGACACGTACAAATCAGAGAAGCGTCACATTTATTTACCATGGGCATATCCAAAGCCCTTTGTGCTTCACGTGGAAAAAGGCCGCATGGAGCGCACCTAGGGATTCAAGGTTTTGCGGGTTTTGTGACTATAATTTTCCCAGAGAGATGTGTAGGTTCTAGGGGTACATGATGGGATTTAATGGGATCGGCTTTGGGCTTTCCATTGGATTTACCATCCGATTTCTATGGCCCACAAACCTCTTATCAGTTTTAAGTCCGGGGAACTATCCCGAGATAGCCTCACATTTAAGGTTGGTAAATTAATGTAAATTATGTTTAATTCAAGTGAACCAATTGGTGGTATGTTTCCGAAACAGCAAATGGTTACCAGTTGTTTCTTGGAAATCTCCATTTTTCAGAAGTAGATCAGTTTTCTTGAACCATTTAGAACTATTTAGAAAGAGTGACAGTGAGTTCTGTTCGCTTTCAGATTAGTTATCCAGGAAATTGGATTGACTGGACCACGAGATTGGATAGTTCTGGTCGACGACGAGAACGTCACCTCCAAACTGGGTCGTGTGGGTCACAAGTGAAGTAACCTCCGGTAATCAAATGTGGTAGATGATTTTGACCATAAAAACGACTCAGTTCGATGATCCAGAATATTTCATCATTCCGAAAAAACATCATCTACTTCGATGATTTTCCCATAAAAAAAATATCTGTTACTTCGAGTGATCCCCGTGGCATTTTCGACAACTGCTCAGATTCCAACTGTGCCACAATGGCAATTCCATCTGGCATATATTCTGACATACTTTCTGCCATTCGATCTGGCATCTTTTCAGGCATTCATTCTGGCATCTATTTTAGACATCTATTCTGACATGATATCTTGCATATTCTTGCATTATATCGCATCTATTCTGACATTCTTTCTGACATTTTTTCTGACATTTCTTTTGGCATGTGTTCGGGTCCAGGCGTGGCCCACTGCATCCGGAGCTGGGAGGAAGACAGGAGTGATTCAGCGAAGACAGAGTTGAAGGAGCGCCTTTCTTCAAATCTAGAGACCCTCACCTGGTGGGGGAACAAATGGGAACAACCTCCATTTGGCGAATTGTCCATCCATGTTTGAGTACATATATTGTACACCAAAATTTGCCTTCTGTAGCTCGGATTGGGTTGAGAATTCCCTGGGGATGGCATCAAAACGGGTTTATTCGTGTGTTTCCACCAAACAAGGGGAGCGAACCATCAACAAGTGGGGTGATATGGAACCGTTTGCAATAGACCCATTGGAATTTCTTGCCGAAGAAAGAAAATTGGATGAAGTACATCAAAGTACATTCACCGTACATAAATCTGACATCAATACTCAAATCAATACTCAATATACCCGAATGGTATCTCAGATTTGCCATGAATCAATTGTCAAAGTTTGATCCATGAACCGATCGTCAGGCTGGCACGATGTGACGACAACTTTCGACCCTGGCGAGCTGTGAAGAAAAATGCTGAGATGCACTGGAGATATCTGGAGATGGAAAGGTAATGGATCCTTTCATAGTATTACATAGTGACATAGTATTATTTGCAAGTTATGCAAGGGACAGGAATGCCCTGAAGTTGAGTGGATTCTACTGTTATGACTATAGTTTTATTGGAATCCATGTAAATGTTGATTGGAGAACATGGATATTTAATCGACAAAACCGGATACAAAAGATGTGTTTTGCGAGATGTTTGACCGCCACAAAGTTGGGATGCCAGCAAAGATGAGCATAGCAACACATTCGTTGGGTGCGGAGCAGGATGCTCTGAAGATTTCATGGCAAATGTTGGGGTGGCAACCCAGTTGGCACGCATGATTTTTGCTCAGATTTTTCCAGGTTCCATGATGGCAAACATGTTTTGCCGGCCCAGCTTTGGCTGAATTCAGATTGATCTGGCATTTTACACAGAATTTGCGACCGAAAAGTGCGGCCTGAAGAAATTCAGCCGATGGGCTGCCACCACGAAACCTGGCAGCGTTCGACACCGTTTGGTTGATTCTTCTTTCAAAACCCAGCCTCAATATTTGGCAGTTTCAAAACCACAACCAAAAAGAGTAGTTTAGTAATGTTTAGTAATGTTTAGTATAGAATTATAGCCTTGTCTTTCTTTTCTTCAGAAATCCAACAAAATTGATACCAAAAAAATCCACGCCATGGGCTTTGCAGAGCGGTTGCATCGCCTAGGGCTGGACTTGGAAACCGAGGCGGGAAACCAACGAAGCCAAAGGGACAGAGGAATCGTAAGTGGTGACGTAATGTTGTTTTATAAGCCACATGTTTAATTTAATATAGTTTTAATTTTAATATATATATATTATGTATTATCTATATAGTTCATTCATATTCCAATATATATATATATAATATACATATATAATTATATACATATGTCAATCATGTCAATTTTGGCTAGAATATGGTTGGCGAAGTAAGTGGTTTACAAGCCATTAATCTAACTGGGTTTGTTCCGTATGTGAATATATATATATATACATATAACTAGGGAATATGGTTATTACCCACTAACACTAACTGACATGGACCCCCAAGCATAACAGCTTATAAGCAATGAAAATGGGGGTAAAAGCAATCATGGCAAGGGATATCTCCTAAAAATGAGTGGGTCGATGTGAAAATCATCTAAAAATGATGATTTAACCATGAAACAGTTCAGAGTTCACCAGTTGTGACCGCGATTGCTGGATCCGTTTAGCGAAGGCAGGATCCAAATTGAAACCTTTGCTGAATATACATTTTATGGATAGGAACTAAAGATTCAAATCTCAGGTTTGTGGTCATGGACCCAGATTGGGGGTAAATGTTTGGACCATGTGTCTAACGGTTTTCAGGTGTTCAGATCATTTTTAGAACCTGAAACCATCCAAATTTGGGTTCAATAGTTTTGAGCCCCGGCCATACGTATTGTTTTGTTCCGGTTAAAACGTGGTTTTTTGTTGGTTAAATCATGCTCAACCCCTCCAAACCAAAGTGGGGATATGAAACAAAGAAGGGATGGAAATGGTCCATAAAAGAAACCAAGATGGTCTATGAAACACAGAGAAACCATCCACCACACATGATCGTGGAAGTGGACTTGTCTGAAAATAGGCTAATAGGCGACCGGTTCCGTCCCATGCTTTCAAACTTCATTTTGTGTTTTTGTGTTTATGTTGAAGTAGTGGTATATCACCGTTTTTCCACAGTACCCAGATATACTATATTGGATTCAATATCCCATCGGTGATTAAATATCCCATCAAATCCCATGATATCCTAGCAGAATGCATTGATATCCGAACATATATATATATACCCAGTTTATACCACTGTATTCCCAGTATATCCCAATTCCTACCCAGTACATCCCAATATATCAAGAATTTGAACGTCCTGAATTCTTTCACATCATGCCGCAGGTGAGCCAAGCGATAGAGGCGATTTGCTATGGGATCTCAGGTTTATCTGAAAATGACCGGGAACTCAAATTGTTTGATTTATAATCCCTTTGTCCCTATCAAGATGACGATTTAGGGGTTTGTTCATGGGAGGTCTCTGGGATTTATCCTTCCCCAAATTAACAGATCCCTGAGGATCTGCCATCCTTGGAGAGATGGTGATGGGGAGATTTCACCGACGGGATATGACGGGAGTGGCATTGACATGGGGATTTCGAAGTGGTGATACCATGGGGATTGTTCATGGTTTTCTGAAAAACCTATGACAATGGTGATTATAATGATTATTTTAGTAGGGATTTTGCTTTTCTATCTAAGGTGGTACTATATGGTACTATAATCATGCAGATTCAAGCCCCACATTTTAGCGACCCTCCCAAGTGGTTGTTGGTGGTTAAGATTTGCCCTTAAGCTGAAAAACTATTGGGGTGGCCACCGCTTTTTTCGAGGGGTTGGTTGAATATGGTTGAATCCCAATGATATTCCCCTCTGATAATCATGAATAATCATTGGTTGGTAATAATATATCATATTCATGGTTACAATCATGAATAATCATGAATATGGTTGAATAATATGGTTGAATAATATGGCTGAATAATCATGAATCATATGGTTGAATCCCCCTGATGTGTATATATGTGTATGAATAGATTGAATCGATCTCTTCACGGATATTTTCATAGATCGATTCAGTTCCCCGATGTTTAACCCCGTTTCGTTCCATGATTTTCCCATGACTTTTCCCAAGCCTCCATGGAGGATCTCGGGATCTAGTTTTCCATTCTGATCGCATGGTGATTTTCCAATGTGAAATACCAGGCTGGGTAGTTGATCGGCATCCCATGGCTACATTCCCATCCCGGAATCTCCGGAATAGATTCCATGGATTCCATCTTCGCCCAGAAAATCCCATTCTCTACGGGGCTACCCAAAAGAGTCATCCTTTGTAAACCAACCAGCTATTGGGATACCACCATTTAACAGGAAACCTCCATATCCCATTGATTCTCCATGACCCTTGCGAATTTCATGAAAATTTCATCGCGCCGAAGGTCGCCTCACGTAGTTCACGCAGTGAAGCGCAGCTCTTACAGGAAGAGGTGCTGGATGGTGCTGGGGATTCATAGGGATTTTTGGGGGGATCAATGGGACAAAACTAACTATCAATCCATAATCTTGAGGGATATATTGATGATTATATATTATGGATTGATGATCAATGGGATATCATCCAGGGAACCATAATATTGATATAATAGTAATAATCCATGAAATTTAATGGATTAATTATCAATTATTAATCATATCCCATAATATTGCTGAAGAATAATGGAATAATGGATTATATTATGTACTATCCATAATAGTGATTGATGGGATATGAATAGGGAATAATTGGGGATTAATAGGAAATTATTATAAATGGGATTAATGGTGATATTTAATTTGATTATCAATCCATAAGATTGAATGATCTTAATGAATCCAGAGTAATCTCTATGAATCCGTATAATTAAACAATTTTCATGTTAGCAATAGCAATTTTCATCTCTATAAATGGATTGGATAGACCATGAAAATCTATTTTTCTGCGTTATTTTTGCTTTACTGACATGAAAATGGGGATATCATGAAATACCATTTGATTATTTAACATAGCCATGGAAAGATCCACCCATTTTTAAGAACGGCAAACCATCTATTTCTATGGGCCATGTTCAATAGCTATGTAACAAATTACCAGAGGGTAGATCTGGATGTTTTTTTTACTTTTTTGGGATATACTGATGGAGGTCTTTGGGATTAGTTCATAGATGATATGTTCGCCGGAGAACGAATGTTCCGTTTTTCCGCGGCGTCACTGGATGGTCAGGTGAATCACTATACCCGGCCTGGTAATGACTGTTACAAAAAGTTATTGAAAATGGCCATTGATAGCTGATTTTCCCATTAAAAATGGTGATTTTCCATAGTTATGTAAACGTTTACCAGAGGGTAGTTTATCCAGACGTATTGATTGGTATCAATCAATGGTATAAATGGGATATAATATTATGATACAAATAATATGGTAAACATATAATGGGTACACATATATATATATACACGTATATATAATGATATTGGTGATGGAATCCGATATGGTAAACAACGAGTTTTGCCTTGATTCAAAGCCGCCAACAACGGAAGCGTCAGGAACAGACGGAATGTTTTTAGGGAAATTGCTGCAGGATTTCTGGGTTTCTGGTAGAGACTTCCTGTTGGTTTCCCGTGACGGCGAGTTCTAGGCATATTTTAATAGCTGGCTCCTTGATTTCCTACCCGGCTCCTTGTCCGGATCAGCCGGGTTCTGATTTCGACGCGTTCCTAAATTTTAAATGGTTCACCGCAATGCGATTTTCTGTACAGAAATGCGATTTTTTGCCATAGAAAGCGTAACAGATTCTAATAGTCAAACAAGATGGGAGTGAGTGTCTGACATGTGGTAGCATGTGTTTGAAAATGCCGTATGGCCAAACCTAATTTTGATGGCTGAAATATGGTAGCATGGGTCTTTCAAAACCATCCAGGATGGTCCAGATATGTGTCAGGTCGAATGGCTTCAAAGCCAGTTGCATGCTGAACGTGCGCAGAGTGATGCTAGGCATATCGTGTTGTCCGTGTCAGTTGTCCATTGCTGTGTGGAGGGAGCGGGGCGGATGATCTAACGTGAGATGTCATGAAGTACTTACCATGTAGGCCCAGGCGTTTGCCAAACAAGTCTATGTGATCTATGGAATAAGATTCTAGTTGCAGGCACGGTCTCAATGTCTGAGCAAGTGTGTATATACCCATCAACAAGTCCAAAAACACCAGCAACCAATTGCATTTTGGTCATCTCGTTGAGGATTTCAAGATGACTTTTGCATATTTTTGGGGATGGGCTAAAACCACCCAGCCACTGAACCAAAGGCAAACAGAACCGCGGACTGTTTCGCCATTTTCGGTGAGTTTTGATCACGAGTGGATCACCCCCAAGTTCTTTAGCTTTCGATGTCAATCTATTTCAACATATATTTCAATATATTTCAGTGCCAAAACATGGCCCAAACGGCATGCTTTAAGCCATGCTTCAGGCTCAAGGCCTGCAGCGAAGTGAAAGAACAGCTGCAAGACGCGGAGGATCGTGCTCGGCGGCACCGCGAGGCGGGTTCCGCGCCACCCCAGGGTGACCCCACATGACTGGATCGTGGCTTAAGTGGTGACTGGATGATCTGGTTGGTGCTTTGGAACATGTTTTTTTCCATATATCAATCCCATTTGCCATAGAAAATCCCATAACTAGCATTACTGGTTGGTGGTTTGGAACATGAATTTTATGACTTTCCATGTTTAATTGGGAATAGAATAATCATCCCAACTGACTTTCACTCCATGATTTTTCAGAGGGGTTGTTTTACTCAACCACCAACCAGATATGTTTTTGGCTAAAAAAATATCAAGCAGCTAGTTGCTAGATCTACCAGAGATGGGGATGGTGTGGTACAACTAAAAAACCGGGGAAGTTTGAGGGTTCGATCAGGAATTGACCCAGTAAGTTGGGATATGTGCCCCCAACAAACCTATGGTGAACTATATCCACAGTTCGAACTGCGCCTCCAATGTAGATTTCGAGGTTTCAATATGTTTTAATAAGCAACATCGATGTTGGTCGTTGGTGAAAGTAAACCAAGGGATAGGAAATGGTCTTAAATGGTCTGGATCACCTTAATGACTCAATAGTTACCCTTCAGACCGACGATGGTTCGTATACCAACAATGGGAAGCAGTGGACAGAAATCATCTCTACATGGATCATGAACAACTATGAGAAACACCCAGCTGCCCAACTTTACCAGGAACCCCATAAGTAATTTCTGTTGGTGAACAGTGGAGGGTGTGGACACAACTGTCAACATGCTGATCCTGTTGTAAAAAGAAAACATGGCCGGATGATTCTTGATGAAGTTGCTAGTGAAGCTTTCATAGGCCAGTTGCTGCCTCTTGAGACTGCACACACCCAGATGTATCCCCCCAATCTACATCTCCAAAAGTCTATGAAATCTGCACGATGTAATATATCTGTCTAAATTTATGTATGCAAAGTGATCTAAAGTGGACAGAAACTGTTGATAATCGTTGCTAAGTCATATCTTTGGTAGATCTAAAATGGATAGAGGTTGCCCAGTTGACTGTTAGGCGGCTGAGTACTGGCAAGCTGAGTTCAACATCAAGGAGGAGCTGCCGCATCAAAGGATTCTAAGCTTGTCCACTTTTAATCAGTTGGAAACATGATATGTTTAAATATTTTTAATAGATTTGTTTGATCACTCGAGTTCACCACTTTGAATCCCAAACTGCCAAAGGATTAGACCAGTTTAATGATGTTTAATGGGAAAAGGATGAAGCGATGGAAAATTCGCTCGAAAAAAGGGTCGCCGAGAAAATCACCACCCATGTACGTCATCAATCCGATGGCTTACCACCAAAAAATTGATGTTCTCCAGTGCTCAGATCATCGGTGGATAAACCATTGGATTTGGTGGTTTAGAACCCAACGGTTCTCCCCTAAAACAGGCATATATGACATACAGGGGCATCCTGGAGAGGAAAATGTCCCGAAGAAAATGATCCATTCTCATAGGATACATCCTGAATTCCATTGAAGTTGAGTGTGTCATTTCTAAGCTATTTGTTTAATAGGTCATACCATGTCATACCAGTTATATCTCCCATTCACCCGAAGATCTGGTAAACTCCCTCGGACATTCCGGCAGGAGCAATTTTGCCTCCTGGAAGCCAAATTGGCCGCCATCGCTCTCAGCGAGGAGACCGCAATGAGATGGAGAGGATTGGATAGGTATTGGTAAACCAACAGTTTGCTATGGGAAATGACCATTGGTAAAATCATTTTAATAGGTAAATCAACTGTTAATGAGCCGTTTTCAAGAGCTACGTAACAAATTACCAGAGGGTATAGCCGGTAAGTGCAAGCTGGAACTTGGAAACTCTCCATGAGAAAAAATCTGAGAGATGCTTGTCATATTACGGTAGACGTTTCAGGGGTAAAGGAGTATCCTTTTCCAACAGGGATACAACCCACATTTGAGCGTTGTGTATGTGATCGAAAAGTTGCCGCGAATGATTTTTTTTTTGATCTGTTCAAAGTGACTATGAGGTATTCCGAGGGTTTGGAATCGATGTTTTTTTCTGATGGTGTTTCAAACATCGTCTGAACAAGTGGTTGAAATTTTAATGGTATCCCGAAAAAAAATGATTTTTTTTAAAAAAAATGTAGACTATATGATATATAGATATAGACTATATATATACACACACGTGTACATTTCTTCCAAATCATGCAGAGTTCAGCTATGGCAGGCCGAAGCAGAAAGCTCAGCAGCTACCGGCACCGCTGGCACAGGAAAGGAATGGGAGAAGCTTCAACTTACATCAACTTACCAGCTATGGCCATAGAAAATGGCCAAAAGGAGGTTTTGAAAATGCGAATTCTAGGGTATCTATGGGTATCTACTATTGTCTACTTGTTAATTCGGGCTTGATGGTCCTAGCGACAAAGAACTGCCTGAAGCAGCAAACCGTCAAATCCAATACTGGTTGGTGGTGACTGGAACATGTTTTATGACTTTCCATATCTTGGGAATGTCATCATCCCATATATTGGGAATAGAATAATCATCCCAACTGACGAACACTCCATGATTTTTCAGAGGGGTTGTTTTACTCAACCACCAACCAACATATGATGGGAATGGAATTTCGATGTTCACAAGGCAACCCCCAAATATTCCGTAAGTCCTCTCCCCTCCCAATGATCGATCCGCAGGGGCAAACGCAACACAAGCAACGCGATCCGCCTGCGATCCGCAGGACCTGTGCATTGAAAAATGGCAGGGACCCTTTTTTGGCACATTTGAGGGTATGATAATTATATATTATTTTAATTATGGTTTATTTATGGGCTATAATTTTTGGTGGATTTAGGGTAATCATATAATTGTGATTTATATTACCATTGCGCACAGATCCGGACCTTTGCCCCGAGCCTATGTTTTTTCGGGTAAAAAGACCCGAGTTTTCAACAGACCCTCATGAAGTCGTGGAAGGGTTCTTGGCATAAATGTCTGGTTCTCCCGGATCCTAGGTTTTCTCGCAGAAAGCGGTACTTTTGCACCACTTGTATATTCCATAAGAGAGAATACAACATAATCATTAAAAGACCTTTATACGTATTGGTTGGAGGCGGTGGCAGATTTAGATTCTTCTGTAATGATGGAATTGATTGAACATAGGGTACATCATGGGAAAAATGTGGCATTATGGAACCAATGGTAAATATGATGGAATCATGGAGGGAATCCCTGTGGATTTGGATGAGGGAAGTGTTAAAACCGCGGCAAAAACGGAGATTATGTGAGCATGGGCGAACGTCTGGTTCTGCGGGTACCATTGATGGTGGAAAAAACATATGATAATATGATATATATACCTATGCACAAAAAATGGGCTTCAAAAACACAACAGTACAAGGGCCCAACCTTGTAAACCAGAAAGCAATTCTTCGGGTATCCGTTTTTTTCAGACAAAGCCAAATGATGCTTGGGAAACATTTACCCCAGGTACATACCATGTGTATACATATATATATAGAGAGAGAGAGTGTGTGTGTATATATATATATACATAAATATATATATATATTTATGCCTGTGCATAAAGCTGTCAATCCACTTTGCATTGCATAGCATTGATGTTTCAGTTCAGCTGTCGAAAGGGACATGTACAAAGGCAGCAGGTGTGGCTGCAGTTTGGGATGTGGCCGCTGTGCATCGCAGCTTCACCAGGAAAGTAAAGAGCTTGAAGCGGAGCACTGGAAGCTGCTGGATGTGTCTCCGGCTGAGCCATGGGCTCAGTGCCAGTATGGCTAGGAAATCGTTGCGCTGGGAAAATCATCGAACTAAATGGGGCATGGCTTCCAGCAAGCCACGCTAGTACCGGAGGGTATCGAACTAATGTCAACCTGTTGAAATTGGAGTGACACCCAAACAGTGTATTGATTCGGGGTTGGCATGCTGGTAGTTTGCGTGTTCCCTTTTTGGATTTCCAAATTTGACCGAACATGGCGCCATGCCAAGCTCCGACGCGGGTCAGAGCCATGCAATTTGACCCACCATTGGGACACCCATCACCCATTTTTTTCCAGGTCCAACTTCAGAATGGGCAATCACATCAGTTCATATCAGTTCTACATAGCTCTAGGTTTGAATTCGAGACAGAGACATCATCCAAGTTGTTGTGCCCGCTATCGCCCGAGGATGTGCGGTTCGACCGACGTTTTACCCGAGGCATCAGATCTGCATTTGGGGTGCAGCTGAGGTTATCTGATTGGTGGTTTGGAACATGAATTTTATTGTTCCATTCAGTTGGGAATAATCATCATCCCAACTGTCCCAACTGACGAACTCATATTCTTCAGAGGGGTAGGTTCAAACCACCAACCAGATTATTATTAACCATCATTAACCATCATCATAACCATCATCATTAACCACATATTAATGGATATACCATACCCATGGCCCCGATGTTGGGTCCCATGGGGTCCCCGAGCATGTTCAACACAAAAAAGTAGACAGCCAATAGGGAACGTGAGCCGCCTCTGGTGAGTTTAAACAGGATAGAGCCAGCCATGATTTCAGATCATTTGTTTCGGTGGCCTACATTGCCTACATGAAGTCGCAATAAAATCGATGACGATCCTTGACTTTCCCATCAGTCGCAGGTTAGGATTACCAGAAAAATTATTTGGAACTTATATTGATTGACGATGAGCAGTTGGTAATGGACCCATTCTGATCAGGTGGTTGACGATTGATCAATACTTCTTCACTGCATGAGCCTTGGAAATAGATAGAATCTATAGAAATAGATTAATAAAGTTCAATAAACATTACTTAAACATAAATTAGCCACATTGTCGGTTCCAGGCACCGCAAACGAACGCAAACGACAACACCTTCATCTCACTGAGTGGGACCAGTAAACGAATGTAGCCACGGAGCCAGGTTTAATAGGTAAACGATCTATTTTCACAGTTTATTTTCTACACGTTAGAGGGTACCATATCCTGATTATATTCTATCCCCACTATATTTCCTCAATATATCCACCACATATAGAATATCCCCCTGATTATATCCACCATATATACTATATTGCTATCATGGCTGGGATATCCTCATTTTCTTTTCACCACTTTCCCACTTTCCGACCCACCAGGCCCTCCGCCCCTCGCTCAGCGACGAGACTGCAGTGCAACGCTGCCTCGATTTGTACCAAGTGCGGGGACACAGCATAGTGCAGAGCATCGGCTGCATGGGTTCCTGAAAGAGGTTTTTTAGAAGTAAAAGAACAGTTGGAACTTGGAGCCCCCTCAAGAAAAAGATGGGATCATATTTGTTGAAGGCGCATGATATGTACTGAAAGTCTGAAAGCGAAGCTTTGTGTTTTGCTGATGGGGTTCCAAAGAATTTGCCCTGAGCCAGATGGTTGCCCGGAAAACATGTCTTAAAACCAGCTTTATTCGGAAACAAATAATCCAATGGTTAGTTTTATTGGATGATATGGGATATAATAAATATAAATATAACTAACTAATCTAGATATATTAAGACCTGTTGGTTTGTGAAAGAAATAACGTTCTTGATGGGAGAAGAACTCTCTTTCAGGACCATCGGCAAGTGCCTAGGGACCAACTTCTTGATGAAGCACCTAGTGAATTGGTTAAATTTTCCTCTGGTAAACTAACAGTTTGCTATGGGAAATCACCATTTTAATGGTAAATCAACTATGTCTAAATGATTCTAAATGACCATGTTCAATAGCAAACTGTTAGTCATTACCAGAGGCTAGTTGTCAGTTATCATCTTAGCCACTCATCCCACAGAATCTCAATGGCACCAGAGACCCAACCAGAGACCCTTTGTTCGTAGATAGTAGTTCCCACTCGATTGACCATAGATCCTGGAGGTTTGCTGAATTGTGCTTATTTATGTTCGATATTGTTCGATTTTCCACTGATCCACCGTCCGTGACATTAGTGGTCAAAAAAAGCACGTGTTACCCAAGTTTCACATGTTTCAATCACTTGAGCCGATGGGTTCAATTTATGTTCGCAATCCTCACCTCAAAATGACCAAAAATCCCCAACCGATACGCTGATCTCATAGGCCAGGTAACTACTAGGCTACTAACTCAATGGGATTGACCAAAAGGCTGTAAAGTTTACAGTTTTTGTTGATTTTGGGGATGAATGGGAAATTCCCACAGTTTGAATGGTAAAAAATCATGATCAACGAGAATTTAGTCAGTTCTCTTTTGTCAGACAAAAGTCAATGGTATATCCTATGTTATATATCCCCATTAAATCCTTATCATATTCCTGTTATTTTCGGTTAAACTCCATATCTCCCAATATTATCAGTGGGCGTCAAAGAGCTGCCGCAGAACGGACTTGGACTCGAGCTGGATATGGATGCGGAGGCCATAGGGAGCATTGTTGAGCTCAGTTCGCCTAGTTAGATCATTGAGATCGTCAACTCTAAAATTGGCGAGGAATATCATCCATTTTGATATGTATACCTACTTAGTGCAGTATAGTGCAGTTCCAATGAGCTAAGTGTATATATGACGATAGTTGTAGCCCCATATCCCAACTTATGGGGGCTTAAAACCAGTCAGGTTTTGGCCCAGTGGCTTTCTGAATCCAGGCTTCACAGTCATCTCAATGGGATTTTACAGCAGCAACCCCAAAACGAGAACGAAAAGTTGGCCTGGAAAATATGGGTGGGAAACATATGGAAACATCATTGGCATCTGATCTGAATCTGAAGATCAGATTTTGAGTACCAGCCTTACAAGAAGTCGAACACGTTGAAAGATTCGCGATAGTCTGGGAGGTTAGAGGAGCCGGCTCCTCTGATACTTAACCTACTGTAGATGTGGCACACATCTACCATGTGTAGATAAGTTTCCTATATACATGAACATATTTTTACGGCGCCATGTCGTCCGAATGAGGATTTTAGCGAGGAGAAATTGCCATCAAAATGGAGATACAACTATTAACTACCAAATCATAGTAATGTCAACTCGGTCAATCAACAAAACGGAGATGTGTCGAGCAAAGTTTGGAAATGTTCAACATGATTAAGCCTCCTGAAGCCATCCACAAACATTCAGACAATTCGAGCAAGGCAGATGAGGAACCAGAAGTTTCACACACCAAGCACTGGCCACCCTGAAAACATGGTATTTTGCTGGGCACATCAATTTCAACTGGTAAGTTCCATCATAAATTCCACAAAAAACCTCTCCATAGCAAGTTGAATTCCGCAAGTCGTCATCCTTTCCGGCAGGGCTTTCACAGCCTCTTGCTGGCAGCCATTCGACGGCCTGAGGCCCCGTTTGGGCAAAAATGGAGGTAAATGGGATGACAAATGTCATCCAACAATCACTCGGTGAAAGAAAAATTGCACGAAAAATGCTAAATTTGATGATGGTCATACCATCATTGACCACCAATTCACAGTTGGTACATCTGCATTGGTTGCTTCATTTTCCGTGCAGGGCAGCTGTGATCTCCTGAATCGCATCCTTCGCAGTTGGGTCGTCCTGGCACGCCTTTTTGGTGGTTCCCGGTGGAATTTGAGTAGCAGATATCACAATTTGGGGTAACCCCCTGACAATCAACCAGGGTCAACATTTGGGTTGACACGAATCCATAGAAAAATCTCACAATTGATTGGTCATGTTGACATATGTTAACCCTTTTTCACCATCCATTTTGACTCATCACTTTGCCCCCATGGCAGCTTTGCACCTGCCATGTGTAAAGACGTGCTAGTGGAATACCACTGTTTTCCCAGCAGACTTTTGTGAAATCGGACAACTGTTACCCCGATTTGGCCGAAATTCCCACAGTTTTCTTGCCGTTGTTACACCATTTATCTCCAGAGTTGGTGAAAACATGTGAAAACTGTCCGAATTGGGATCAGAATTGTCCGTCGCGCCAGGCCTGTTGCTTACTGAACCGCCATGAAGGGCTGGCCATCAAGACCGCTGTGACAATGGGAAACTTGGAGGTACCGACGTATCGATTTTGAAGGTCAAGGAGCCCCACTTGGAGGTATTTCAAAGAAACCATAGCCCATCATAGCCCCCAAGAAAATAAACAAACTTGATAAACTTGTCTGCCGAGTAGGTAAAGTTCCAAAGCCTATTTGTTTCAGTTCATTAGACGTGATTAACCCCAAGCATGAAATGAAACCTGAAAGCAACCCTGAAAAACTTCAGCCAACCGTAAAGAAACCAAACCTGAACAAATCCTAAACCACGCCGAAAGGAAATCAAAACGAACCCGGAAGAAATCCTAACCCTAGATAAACCCTATACTAACTCCAAATAGATCCTAAACTGACTTTGAAGCGACTAAACCCCCAGTGAATCTTTGGCCGAACATCCATATATAATATGATATAATATGTGTATATATATATATATATACATATTATATATATACATATTATATATATTTATATATATATACATATTATATATATATACATATTATATATATATACATGTATCTAACATATTTATTCTTATTAAGTTTCTATCCGTGCCCAGTAGATCTACGCATGAAAATATGTGCATCTTCTCGCAGCGCTCCAGGCTTTGGAGGCCTTGGTTTCTCTAGGCGTGGGATGAGACCGAACATGATGAGGGGTATCAAAGATTCAGAGAAAAAAAGCAAGTTACAAGAAACTACAACATGATATTGGATGATATTTCTATCTATGTACACAGTGTACACATAGAATAGAAATAGATATGTATTATGTATATGATTATATGTGTATATACATATTATATACATATTATAGATGTGTATATCCACCAAGCCGGGCTTGGTATTGATCTTCAGTGGGTCCCAGAAGTTCCTATTCCTCCGGTTCTGAGGTTTCCCCATTTGGTCATGATATCGCCATATTCCCATATGATGTTGCTCAAAATTCTACTATGGCTGGGTTGCATACCATGGTTGTCTCACAACCCCCGAACAAATAGATGTCGATAAGATTTACCGCTGTTTCAGTCGGATGTTGATTTGTCGGCATGTTTTTTTGGGGCTGCTAAAGTTTGTTTACCCACATATAGAAGGCAATTGTTAGAGATACATAGTTATTAGTTATGTGTATGTATATATATATACACATGTGTGGGTTCACACACGTGTTTACCCATATATAGGTAGGTAAATAGTAGATATTACGCACCAAGCATCCTATACCCGTACGATCTCCCAACCACCATCATTCACCGCAGGCGGTCCATCCGCGGTGGCAACAGCCACAGCGTTGCCCACCGCAGACAATGGACAGGACATACGTCGCAACACATGGTTTTATGGTGATTTATGGCGCAAGCTTACCTTCACAGGGAATGATAGATGAATGATGGATGGTAAGTAAAACCACAGGTGAATCATGAGATACCTTCCAATAATCTATATAAGATAGTTGTGAAAAGCCTTTTTGATTTTCCATGATTTTCCTATTCAGAAATGATTTGCATTCCATTAATTGTTCCATTAGTAAATTGAACGGAAGCTTCCATTAATTGTTCGGTTTCAATGCCGGATCTCCAAGTGACCTATGGGTTTACTAAGTCATGGTCTGACTGAGATGATTTGGGGGTACCATGACTTGGGGAACCTGAAAAAATTGCCCAATTTTTCTTGGTTAGTATATGTTAGTATAATCCTTCAACTAATCATCAATCAACTGGTCCCACATTAATACCTTCTTGACCAATGTTCATGGAACTTTCCATGGTCAACGACCGAATCGACGTTGAACGATTGGAGGACGCCTCTGCTCCAGAGGCGGTCGTGCCAGAGAGGACTGAGCCAGAAATGCTGGCGGGATCACTTTCTGCATGTAGGAAATAGATGAAAATAGCTAAAATACATCAGTAGATTCAAGCATCATAGGAGTTTCACTATGTTTTATTGAGATATGATTCTGGTTCTTCGATTTCTTCTGATATTCATCTGTGTTGTAGTCTGATTCCATTCTGGATCCCTGATTTTCGCCAGAAACTGAACTCTTGGAATTTGGATACCCGATTGACCCATGTCATCGGACAAAAAAAAATCCGGAGTGCATGAAATTGCATTAATAGATTTTCTATATCACTCCATGTCCAGAAATTCCAGAACCGTTCAGGTTAGGAACAAATACTCCAGGACTGAGGGTTTGCTGTGCTCCTGCGCTGCTAAAGGTGATTCCGCCAGTTTGCCCGGGACCGAGGATTTCTGTGGCTGGTGTTCATTTCTTGGGTGCTACAGTAGTTGCATATGTATACCTTCGTTGGCTAAGATTTACTGAATTCTGGAGGAACATACTTTCAGGCTGAGATTTTGTTTGTCTTCAGTATATCTAGAATCCGTTTGAATCAGTTTGTTCATCAATTAGATCACATTCTCCGAAAAAAATGCAGTGGCTTCAATCCGAGGGCCCTGCTGCTGGAACATTTGCACGATAGGCCGCCGTCTGTCCGCCGGCAAAAGTGTGGAGAAAATTCACTTGATGCGTCAAGGATATCTTCGGATTGGGGACAACTATCCCAACACGAGCTTATTTATTTATTTCATGTTGGTGAATGATTTCCAATCGCCATAAATCAGCATCAATCACCATGAATGAAATCCTCATTATACCCCCATGATATCTCCATTAATTCACGAGTGAATTGCTGGAAAATTCATCACCGATTCGCAACCCGGATGAGATGACAGGAGAACATTGGAGATCATTCGCAAGGCGGGCAAGCCCGCCGTGATCCATTCGCAAATGGAAGGATGCACTATGGATGACGTTATTGTTGATAAATATCCACTGACGTTAAGATCCACTATAGTTTTTGGATATCTACATTGTTACTCTAGATGGTACATGTGGCAACAGACGTAACATATTCACCTCTGGTATGCTATTCATTCAGTCAGCCGAGTTTCATGGGCAAAATAGCAATGTGTCAAAACGGTAAATCATGTTCACCGAACTAAATGTGCCACGGCTTCCATAGCCAACTTGTTAAATATCAGAGGGTAATATTTCGTATTAATACATATTCATGTTACATATCGATGTTACATATGTTGGTTTATTTAACTGGGGGTCCCCAAGTCACCATGGCTTTTAATACTAAAATGCTCATCCATGACTTCGATGATTTTGGGCCTTTTGGGATACCCCTATGACTCCGGTAACCTCCATATGAGTAGTACATATTTCAACACATGATACATCCCCAATCTTGGACCACAGCAACCAGCTGGATCGAGGCCAGGGCTGTTGCTTCGCAGCATGGCCCCTTGGCCAGAAACTGGCATCCGCCCGAGAGCTGTGTCTCCATGATATATCCACATTGTGGCGATGTGCGCTTCGATTGGTTAAAAAAGGACCCCCTTTTAACAGATTCACCATGGTTTCTTGCGCTTACTGATCCCCTGTGACGATAAACATTGGGAGAGAAAAT
>Ga0126342_10004250_pt1 | contig 24309 bp, 14 predicted proteins | sample Cyp1metagenome_FD_92528 | JGI IMG/M metagenome (GOLD analysis project Ga0126342, IMG submission 92528) | Coral microbial communities from Lord Howe Island, Old Settlement Bay, Australia - Cyphastrea 1 metagenome | ecosystem: Host-associated > Invertebrates > Cnidaria > Coral ...
GTCTTGAGCCAAAGAGGCCAGTTCGGATTGCCCCTTTGGTGCTGGATCACAGAGTGTTTAGTTGTGATATTATACTTGATCCGTAGCCTACACTCTATTCGCAATCTATCTATCTATCTATCTATCTATCTATCTATCTATGTATCTATGTATCTATGTATCTATGTATCTATGTGTCTATGTGTCTATGTATCTATGTATCTATGTATCTATGTATCTATGTATCTATGTATCTATGTATCTATGTATCCATGTATGTATGTATCTATTCTATGTATCCATGTATCCATGTATCTATGTATCTATGTATCTATGTATGTATGTAATGTAATGTCCTGTAATGAAATGTAATGAAATGTAATGTAATGTAATGTAATGTATGTAATGTAATGTAATGTAATGTAGTGTAATGTACTGTAATTATGTATGTACGTACGTACGTACGTACGTACGTATGTATGTATGTGTGTATGTATCTATGTATGTATCTATGTATGTATCTATGTATGTATCTATGTATGTATCTATGTATGTATCTATGTCTCTATGTATCTATGTATCTATGTATCTATGTATCTATGTATGTATGTATCTATGTGCATCCCCTGTCAACCCGCAATTCATAAACCCTGATTGATCAATGATTTTTAGGTGCACACCCAAAAACAATTGTGCTGATCCGCTACTCAAATAGTAGCCCCAAATTCAACAGCCTAGATGTTGATGGATCCGGGGTTGACATGATATACATTTGATCAATGGCCATTCCAGGAACCTAAATTGGAGGTACCTACCATACATAAGGCCTATGTAAGGCCTATGCAAGGGAATATTCCCCCAAAATATGGCCTTATATGGTACTAACGTACCTCCATCTGTTGGATCCTGAAATTCCCATTGATTTGAAGCTAAATCATGCAAGATTGGCACCTTGGGTACCAAGCTTGATACAAACATAAATTTTTGGGACCGACTGAAAGCCTTCAGAAACCCTTCACCACACCATCCGATTGATCCTCCATTTTCTGGTTCCAAATTCATCAAATCAGATACCCTCTGGTTATGACTAACATAGCCATGGAAAATCACCATTTGTAATAGGTAAACCATCTATAAATGGGCCATGTTCCATGGCTATGTTAAATTACCAGAGGGTAAATCAGCTAATCAGCTTCTGCTGATCTTTTTGCGGAACTTGTGAAGCAACAAAAAAAACTTTACCATTCACCACCGCAACCCATGACATCTCATGACATCAACCCATCCCCGCGCCGAAAAGGCCGCAGGTCACCTCATCCTCTGTGGGTGCTTTGCGGGTGGTTCCAAATCGGATGACCTTGTGCCTAGGTGAACCCTTCACCAAGGATTTCATCATAGGACAGGGGACATGGCGGCCAAGATTGATCCCCGTCCGGGTTTTTTGCAAAAATCACCCTGGTGATATCCAGAAAAGTATGCTCAACTGCACCAAGTATCCAGTAAAATATATAGTGATTCCTGGTGGTTCATCGTGAAAAATATCATGAGATGATGAGAAGATTATGGAATATCTCCATTTATTGGAAAAACCACAATCACAGAGAACACCGCGGTCCTACAACCATTTTTCGCCATGGCCATTCTTGGCTTCGTTCAATCTCTGAAAAATCTGGATGAAAGGCCCATCCGTTGATACAGTGAAGCCCATCCCTAACAACCTCCACCTTAGGTGCCTAGGCAGCCCTCCCGGTGGCCGCTCTTCCAAGGGGCTTGGTGATAATCTCGGTCTTGGGAATGTGTGCATTGATGGTCGGCTTTGCCGCTGCCATGGCGAGATGAAAAAGAAAATCTAAGTATCAACTCAACTCTGAGCTGAAGACCACAACTATTCCATTCATTCATTGGGGGAAAAACCATGGAATCCATTGGTGGGGAAAAAAACCATTCCATCCACTGGTCGATCATCATTTCCCTCACATCACTCCACATCTGTCACAGCCAGTCCCGGTGCCGGACCCTGCGCTGATTTCACGCCGGGCCGGCAGTTCAACTTTGCCGGGGACCTATCTACAGCGGGCTGCGGCTGCGAGCGACGACCATGCTGAAATCATCGGCCACGGTGGATGGGTTGCTTAAAGAAGTGGATCGGTGGATAGAGTTGTACAATCACAGAGCTGATTTAACTCAGAAAGAACCATATTTCCAATATGTTGGAGAATATTTTGGAGAATATTTTGTTTAATATGGGGATGGGTCAAAACCCTGGTACCTAGTGAACCACAAAATAGCTGGTAAATGGATGTTCATCCCACTAAAAATGTATCTATAGGTATTGACCCATACCCATATGTGAAAAGATGGTTTTTCAATTTCGTCCAATTTCATATTCTCCACTCACTCCCAACGCTTGAAAACCTTCCACTGGATGAACGGCCCCAAGGTTTCTGCGAGATTCTGGTGGCAAAGGGTCTTCCAATGGATTACTTGGAAGTGCAGTTCCATGTTACACTAAGTGATGATTTCACCATAGGTATAGGGCTTATGTATATATATATATCCCAAGAAATATGGAGGTTTAGTTAGGGAAGTCATGAACGGTCCTCCCCAAATACGCTTCACCTAGCCATCAACCCATCAACCTATCTGTGCGTGGAAACCATGTAAGCCAGAACAGGTGTCCGAACCGAATGCGATCATGAAGAAAATGTACGCAAATCTGTGATTCTGTGCACCGAACTTGAGGTCAAAATATATTACTGTAACCATCCACAAAGAAAACCGTGTCTTTTTCTTGGATTTTATGTGAGTGGCGGCTTACATACACAATTTTGGGGGCATCAGTTATCTTTGACCTGTAGGGGTAGCTTCGCCATTGGTAATCGTAAATCCTACCTTTTTTTTTGGTTGACAACCTATACCATAACACGGAAAATCCATGTCCAATGGCCTACCTAATTTACCTAATTACTGGGTGCTAGTTTATTAAACTTACCCTCCACTAAACCAAGACAATCAAGACAAGATATGTAAACTCAACCATGTATAGATAAGGTTCCTGCTTGGTTCAGTGCAGTTCCAGGCTTCACTTTAAGAGGATGTATTTCACCATAGTTGTAGATGTTCTAGGGGCCAAAAATCTCCCAACAAACCGCTGGGGGTTAGGGAAAACCATGGCATCCATGGCATCCTACCCCCGCTGGCACCTCAATGGCATATTCCTGACCATCCATGGAGACGTACGGAAGGCCTTGAACCTGGCGACCACATGACCAGAAGGTGAAGCGTTGGGTGACAAGAATTGTGATGGTCAGGTTTCCCCCAATATCTAGATGGATGATCTTTTTGTGAAACGATATACCCTCTGGTAAACGTTAACAAAAAACTATGGACAATCACCATTTTCTAGCTGGGTAAATCCACTATTTCTATGGCCATGTTCAATAGCTATGTAAACGTTTACCAGAGGGTACCACAAATTCTGATCTCCGATTTTCGGATGTGCGGGATCCAGTTGGTGTATGACCCTACCTTTTTCTACACCCCAAATGGGATAAAAGCCAGTTGCATGGCTTCACCAGTGGATTCCCAGCCGTTTCTGGCTTTGGAGAAAAATATCTGGGAGTGCCCCGAAGTCCCATCAACATGTGTTCATCTTACAAGGTGGTGCCCCCGTTCGAGAACGCTAAGTTGGTGCAAATAACTCCAATACCTTAACTATGGTTTTTGTTGGTGATATATCGAACTAGTTTTCATGGGGTTTATAAACCAATTTATAACTGGGGGGGCACCACCTTGTATGGTCATCTTATGGTCATTTTGCTGTATTCCGCCATGAAAAGAACCAAGCCATTTCGCCAAAGGAGATGACCATGACCAGATTGGACGTCTCCAGGACAATGGGTGCCCCAGCGAGTTCGTGAACGCTACGTTGGTGCGTTTATAACTCCGAGTTCACGTTTGGGTTTATGGATATCTGGCAGTGTGTCAAAACCTTATACCCCTGGTGAACATCAAAATAGCTGGTAAATGGATGTTCATCCCACTAAAAATGGTATTTTCATAGGTATTGATCCATACCCATATATCGAACTTGTTCATCGGGATTATAAAGTTTATAAACCAACAATCACATCGCTGGGGGGTACCACTTTGCAGGATTTTGTTGCTTCTACATTATAAACCATGCTTTTACTGGAGTTTAGTTGTTCTATGCTTCATCATTCAGCACCACAAAGTTTACCACAAGAATCGCTCACGATCCCTCGCATCCGCAAATTCCATGGTCTAAATACATAGAACGTCTAATAAGTGTAATATTATTTGTATATGTATATATACACAGTTGTATACATGTATGTACACATAGATATGATATAGTTAAATACTGTATATATGTATATATGTATATATACGTATGTGCTCACCCTCCAAGATCTACCTAAGTCAGATCTTTGAGTGAGCCACACCATGCCATTGCGCAAAATGACCCCAGTGCACCTCCCAGACAGATTTGCCGTATCCGTTCATACTGACACCGTCCTGCAAAACGTAGGTGAAGTTGTAGTAACCTGCAAGACTTGGGTGACTTGTACCTGACTTGCTGGGAGGTCTTGAAAATATGGGTTTGTCTGAAAATAGGGTATATTCCCAATTATAGCCATTTAATAGGGATAATGATCAGCAAAACCATTGGGTTTAGGGGTACACTATTTTCAGACACACCCATATACCAAGATGGGTCGTTTCTGACCTATGAAATGACCATCTCGGGGAATCACCATCCGTTCACCAGCAACTTAGCGTCGAGCCTGCCGGGGTTCCAGCGGAAACTTCGCACACCTGGGAGGTTTGTTTGTGGATGACAAAATGACTAGAACTGGATGATTTTTTGGGGATGATATATGAATCATATGAATATTAGTGATAAATAGTGAGCACCATAAACCATAGATGACCATAGATGACCATAGATATATATATATATACATGATGATGTGATGATGATCTGGAGGTGTCCTAAGGGTCCTAAGTCATGGGGCTACCCCTAAATCATCCGAGTCATAAACGACCATTTCAGTATTAAAACCTATGGTGACGACTGGGGGTACCCCCAGCCAGGACAGTGACTTCCCCAAAACCCAAAGAGAAAGGCAAGTGTCGGTGACTTCAAAAAGAGCTCAAAATCCATGGAGGAAACTTGGTTGATCTTCATTCGTCCGCCATTTTCTCAACGTGACTGCCCAACTCATCCAATGGGTCTCCGGACACCCTCCGTCTCGGTCGGCGTCTCCAGAATGTCGCAACGAAATTCGTCGCGCCCAGCTGGCAACGCGAGGAGGGTTTAAGGTCAAGTTGCTTGGTTCTGCGTTGGGGTGAAGTTGACGTTACAAATGGCCATAACCATGGTTCTGAACGACCATAAGAGTCCATAAGTTGGGGTATAACCACTATATATCCACTATGACTATATATGTATATATATACTATATATATAATACTATATATATGTATATAATTATGACGATATATATATATATATCCACTTATGACTGGAACTGCACTTCCAAGTGGTCATTCCAATTGTTGGGAATGCGTAAAAAAAAATTGGCCAGTTGAATTCCCCAAGAATGGTGATATGACCATCCCCCAAAATACATGGACTCTTATGGTTGTTCAACTTGTTAAACAAATAACAAGGGTGATATAGTCCAACTTTTATTCAGCAAATCCAGGTATATAATCCAACTTTTTCAACTCTTGGAATGATGGTTTTGCGATGCAATGATTTGCTGAAAACGAAAAAGGTGAAAAAAAATAAAACTAGTTGACCCCGAAATGTTGGGTCATGGGCTAGTTCCCCCTTGGACGCGATCTATGGCGACATCGTGGTGAATCGTGGTGACGTCGGAGTCAGGCCCAAAACTTCCAAGTCTCAGCAGTACCAGGCTCATATTTTGCTGTAATCATCAGTAGGTTGTATATATATGTATATATATAACCACAATGACTATATATAACTATGACTATATTATATATGAATATATATATCCACTTATGACTGGAGTACCAGATTGCAACTACTAATTCTGTTGAACACAACTCAGCCACGAGTACAAGCCGCGGAAATGCTGATTAATTGGGTCAATCATCTACAACTGCCATATTAGACATCCCAGCCCCAGTGACGCGAGAGGATGAAATCAATCATTCCGTCCTTCACATGTTCAAACTGCGTTTCCCAACTGCCCGGTTCATGTACTCTGGGGTACCCCAAGCACCTTCATTGATTCGCATTTTAGTGACCAATTTTCAACGAAAAACTCCAAGCACCAGCTCTCACACCAGGCCTTTGTCCGACAAGATCTCAATGCCAGTCCCCAAATAGGCGTGCATGATCTCTGTCGCATTTCTCTTTTCACCTGCCGAAATGGTCTAGTTTTTAAACAAAGCCCAAAACTCCTGGGGTCGCCAGCCGAAAATTCGGTGAGAGTCGTCATGAAAGCCCTAGGGGATTATCATCCAAATAAATGGTGGAAAGTGGAAAAGTTAAAATTTTTCCACCATCCCTCAAGTAGATTTAACCACCATTTGTTTACCCTGAGAACTAGCCATTTTACGAAAGTAGATTTCCCCGTGGCTGAAGGTCCACAGTGGTCTCCAGCCTGCTACTTTTCCACAACGGCAGGCTGGGAGTCTTGAACCCACCAGGAAGTTTGACACCCAGATGGAAACTTGCAGACAGGACTACGAAGGCAGACTATCACCAATGTGATAGCCTGTGCAAAAATCCAAATCCTATGATTATATATGATTATAGACCATAAATTATATACATATATATATATATATATATGCTGATCATAGGTGATATATATATATATATATATGGTGATCATAGGTTGTATATACATATATACACATGCGCAGGGCTCACAATCGTTTGCCCAAAAGAAATCTGGCTTTCATCCGGAGCCATCTCTTGTGATTCCTTCTGGGAGTCAAAACTTAGCCGTGTACGTAGCTCAAAAGGCAAGTCATTCCAGCAACGCAAGGACAAATCGATCGTTCAAAAATGATCTTTAGATAGATCATCTCTATATATAATTATATATATACCCTCTGGTAATTTAACATAGCTATGGAAAATCACCATTTTTAATGGGAAAACTCACTATAAATGACCATTTTCAATTGCTATGTTAGTTTACCAGAGGGTATATATATGTATGTGTGATATGTGTGTGGATAGATGATCTAGAGATCATCTTTCATATTACTGACTTTTCAATCACCCAGATCGGATGATTCACTGTTTTTGAGGTCCCAGTGCTAGCCGAGGTCGCCCGGAACTACGTAGAGTCTGATCGTCTCCAAATCCGAAAGAAAACAACCAACATCAAATCAATGTAGATTAACATATCTATTGAAAATTGCAATAGAAAGTTCGTTGAAACAAAAAACATTCAAAATGGTGATGTGTTTTTCCATAGTTATGTAAACATTTACCAGATTGCCGCCTCCAAAAAAAAAGGTCCACGGTTCCCCCCGGTTCCGACTGTTCCGACCGCGGCCGCTCCTGTATCTCGAAAGATTTCGTTCATGCCCACCTCCAACATCTTCTTCAAGTCACCCCGCCACGTGACCTAAGGGCACGTGAGAATTCGAGTTTCGACACGTGACAAAGGCACGTAACCGTGACAAGGGAGACGTTCCGTTTTCATGCCAAACAGTTTGAACCGTTGGCGTGCCTGTGTATATATATATATACACATATATACATATATACATATATACATATATACATATATAAATACATATATACATATATACATATATACATATATAAATATATACATATATACATATATACATATATACATATATAGATATATATCAAATCATTCTGAAGTAGATAGAATATGGTATTTTCAAAAACGTTCCTATTTTAGTGAGTTTCTGTTGAAGTTGCTGTATTCTATCTATGAGGACTACATAGATGTCCATGATGTCAAATATAATTGTGATGACGCTTTTGGTGATGATGGTGATGAAATATCCCGGTTGATGTCGCTTTTTGTTGCTGATGGTGATAGAATATGAACGGATAAATGTTCGAAACCGTTCAGGAAAGAGATAGTCTCCTTAAGGTTGCGAGTGATCTCTGGAAATAATATCTATTTCAATACTTCCCCAAGGATCATTTTTGTGGGTTGGTTGGACATGGATCGCAGCAAGTTTTCTGGATTTCCCAGAATTTGAGTGTGGCTCAACACCATTGACTCCCTTTTTGAGTTGGACTTAAATACTCAAAATACCCCAATGTGTAAACTCACATAGATGTGGTTTAAACCCACCTTCTGAACTGTTCGATCATTCACCAAAGGATGGGTTTTCCACATCTTTTTCATACTCGTTTATCGAGCCGGGTAAGCCAAGGTGGGCCTTCACATAAAAACCATAGCGAAGTTGACTCACAGTTCACTTGATGAACTGTTAACTTGATGAAGGGGATACTAGTTGACTAGTTCATGGCTTTATAAACCAAACTTATGATACTTATGAGCAGTGGGTTTTTTTGGGTGATAACTATGGTTTATGAGGGATATGCAGTAACTATTCTATACCATTCTTCATGGTTTTATAAATCAACAAACGTCACCCAACTGGGCTAACCAAACGCACCCTGCCCAAGGTTCCCCCTGGTTCACCAACGCTTCCAACGCTTCTGGTAATCCAAGGGCCCCAAACGTTGCTAATCACCGAGGCGGCTTGTGAAATCGTGTTCACCACGGGTGTATATCTGGCAGGACCGGGTACACCGAGGCCGAAGGGCCGGCCGAAGCCTCCAGACTTTATGGCTCTGCCACTGTGTGCCCCCAAAAAATATATATTGGGGTCCTACTTTCAGGCTCATGGGCGGAAAGTTTCACCAAGTTTTTCTGATGTTTCAATCTCCCAAACCCTGTCTCTCAGAGATTCCGATCTCCATCATTTTCAAAACAGCTCCATGATGCAGTTACAACACATGGTGGCCTGGCGCCATTTTTCGGATTACCAATGGACCTCCAAAAAAAAAAAAAACGTCATGTCTAGTAGTAAACTAAGGGACTTTTCAAAAAATTGTGCAGCCATAGCCCAACACTGTGAAAACATGTTGCGGGGCCAGATCTGGTATACTGTTTATATCCATTTATGATCACTTACCATTGGTTTCTTCTCAGGGGTTAAGCAATGGTAAAGTAATTTATCAACCATTTCTTATCTTTACCATGGCTTACTATTGCTTCTAAATCATTGGTTTACCATCATTAACCAACAAAAACCATGTTGAAATCAGCTTCCTGGTGATTTCGTTATGCTGTTCTTTTCCTGTTGCTTTACCATCATTACATTGCCAATCTCAGATAGACAACAAGTTACATTCTAAGCTGGTGATATAGTAGATACTATTCCTATTGAATTTGCAAAAAAAACATATAAAGTACGAGTTTACGAGTTCAAGTATCTAACAAGTCGCTTTTTTTCGTCAATCATATCCACATTAACGTCCCATCAATGTCCCATTAATGACATAAAAAATTTCCATCGCTGCAGTCGCCTGGAGTGGCTCTGGAACTGTCCATCTCTTAACTTCGCTCGATGACCTGCGGCTTCATGGCGCGGCCATATAAGTGGACGTCAAAACGGTCAAAACTGACGAAAGATAAACATGTTTAACGGGATTTAACGGGATTTCATGGGACCTAATGGGATTTAGTGGGATTTAATGGGATAATTTGAATATGACAATACATCACGAGAAAATTTCTGGTGAATTCTAATTGTCAATAGTCCATCATAATAGTAAATGGTATCAGAAAACCCCCCCGGCAATCAAACATGGCTAAATGCAAAATCCTCTATTTACTCAAGTTCGATGTTTTTCCCATTAAACCTTCCATTTATGGGAGATTTCCCATTGCTACGTTTGATTACCGCAGGGTAAATGTTTTTTTGTAGAAAAACATGTGGGGATGAGTTAAAGTGGCGACCCGTTCAGCCAACTTAAAGTTGGAAAAAATCACTCTACTTGCGACACTTTTGTCGCTGGGGTTCCCACTGGGATGAACCACCAACTATTAGAATTGCCATTTTGGACGTTTAAACTCACCATTTTCAGACACACCCCTGTGTAAATTCTGGATTGTCATCTGAACTGAAACCACGGCCAGTTTTACAAGTCTAGCTGAACTAGAAAGATTCGACAGAATTCAGGCCATTTTAGGGGTCATTCCCCATCATGAAAACCTTTTTCATCGATGGAAGTTGAGCAGATGTTTTGCTGCAAATTGCAGCTGTTCAACTGTCCATTCTTGATGGATTGAAGCCACAGCATTGGGATCATCAACTGTTCGTATGTCAGGAATCGCATCACTCGAATTGTTTGTTTTCACGGCCCAAAATGAAAAAAATGAGTAAATCCCATGCTAAATCTTGGTTTCTAAGGAGCTATTGTTCATATATTTCTCATGGGTGTGGGATTATAAGTTGCTTCGGACGAGAAGGTTCTATAGTTTTATAACTTATATATTATTTTCCCATAGAATATAGAACTAATGATAGTCCATTAGAACTTTTAGTAACTAAATAGTTTGATATTGAGTTGCCCCATCTAACTTTAGTTACTATTGGTTCTATATTTTGTTGCCCCATCTATAGTTCTTTTTCATCACCACTCCATTCTCCAAGAGTTTCCTCTTCCTGCTCACCCAGTGTTCTCCCGAGGGGGCCTGAGGTAAACACCACCTCAACATCGTGCTTGCCTCAGTGAGCTAGCTATTTTAATGGACATGTTTCCTCTGTCAATCATTGACCGGGCCTGGTAAACGTTTACAGTTTGCAAACTTGAAAATGGCCCAGTCGAAATAGTGAGTTTTCCCAGCTATAAAATGGTGATTTTCCATAGTTGTGTAAACGTTTACCAGAGGGTAAGCATTGAAAATGAGAGTTTTTGAAGGGATATAACAGGAATGTATCATGATTCATAACGATTAGTAATGGTTACCCTCCGGTCAAAAGTGGCTGGGAAATACTCTATAATTGGAGGGTTTTAAAGGGGAAAATGATCTATGGATAATTTTTCAGCAAGCCATGTTTGATTACCACAGGGTAGCTAGTTTGATATATCTACCACAACTCCGAGTTAGCCTACCAAACTAAACCAACCTAGGTAAGGCTTCAAGGCACCCTAATGTAGACTAGATAGCAACATATCTTCTGCAAAAATTGTCCAAAAATAGGGTATTTTCCATGGGAATTGGAATGGGAATCTTGAGAAATCCCATCCCCGTAATACTGTAAAATCCTGCAAAGATTGGCTCAAAAAATGATCAGATCCTGATCCAGTACTACTTTGGGGATCCAATCATTTCACTAGTGATCCAATCATTATTATACTTAATCATCTGTAATTATATTTAATCAGTACTATTGATAGCATTTACATTCCCAAAAAATCGCTGCTACCCCCAAGAAAATTTCTCTTTTTTGGCAGATCACGAGTCACCAGAAAATTATTTCAATCCGGTAGATCCTGTTCCGGAAAAATCATGGCGACTCTCCGAGAATCGTTTTGGAAAATCGTAAATTGTCATGAGGAAAGGCCTGGTGACAACAATCCCAGTTCAACCAGAAATCACCAGTTCGTTTCACGATTCGAAACACTGCCGTATCTTACAACAAGCTACGAAACGGAGGATTTGCTGCGAACTACTGGTAGATTGCTGGAATTCAAGGCTTCAAGGGTAGATTTTTTTACGTAGCGAAACTCATCTGATCCCGTATCTGCCATGTTGAATTCAAGGGTAGATTTGAACACAACTCAACTAACTCAGCCAACCTGACTCAGACGCCCGAACGAACCGGGTCATTTCAGTAGAGGATCATGCCCCACTAACGTAGCTTTTGAGCGCTGAACGTACTGATATATTACCCATTTCAGTAGAGGATCATGCCCCACTAACGTAGCTTTTGAGCGCTGAACGTAGTGATATATTACCCACTTATAGACATACCTAATCTGGTTGGTGGTATACCTACCCCTCTGAAAAAAATGAAATTCAGTTGGGATGATGACATTCCCAACTATATGGAAAGTCATAAAAGCCATGTTCCAAACCACCAATCAGCATACCTAATCTTAGATTTCCCCGAAATCAACTACACTTAGACCCGGTCTGTCGTCCAATTTTCCCTATCAACCAACGTCAACCAACGTGTTTCACCAATCTGTGGATGCTCAGATCCGCCAAAATGATGGATGGATAGAATGTTATTCGGTGAAACATAGAAAAGGAAAAAAAAAAGTGACCAGCTCAAGTCTCTTAGTGGTATGATTATGGTAAATAACCATTCTAAGATGGTGGGCTGTATCGGGATATATCAACCATGGAAGATGATTTACCATGATTTACCCATCAAAACTTGTTATGTTCCATAGCAAACTGTTAGTTTACTGGAGGGGAATTGTGGATTGCAGTTCACAAAGACTCACCTGTGATTTCTATGTCATGTCCATCAGTATTCCCCGAAAATCTATGCTGACATAGATGACGCTGGTCAAACTCACGGCCAGCAATACTTGGAGATTGGGCCATTGGGTCGTCTCATAATTTAGAACACAAAACTTCCATCCCAGCAGAATTGAAAAAACATTTCCCCAGGAAAACTGCTGTGAATTGAATTGGGTAAACTCCAATTCTGAGACAAAAAAAAAACATCCATTCGATGGTATGAAAATCAGAAGGTATGTGAAAATACCTAGATAGTTTATAAAGGGCTTCCCTTTTTTTGTTGATCCGCGAGTTTATGACCAATTCACCCCAATCTATGGCCACAAGTTGCATTCGCTTCAAAGGTCCTATGGAGTCACCAGTGGAATTTTCCATTGGCAAACAAAAACACACCATCAAAGGCAAACCCTGGAGTCTGGTAGATGCAACGTGTTTTTTTTGTTTTTTTTTCTCCCGGTAAGAATGACCTTTTGATGATCAAAATCTCTAGTGTCTTTGGTCAAATTCCCAGTTCGTCGCCGGCCTTGTGGCAGGGCAGGTGTGAAGGCCGTCAGCTCACCATCCTGCGGACAGGTGACTCTGCACCATCCCCAAGTCACCATGTGTCTATGGAATTCAAACCGTTCCCCAATGGTAGGTTTATGGCATCGCCCACATGACTCAAAACAAATGGGATTGAACCATCAAGGAGGGAGATCTAATATCATTTAAGTGATTTAAGTTGATTTAACCATTCAACATTCTGATTGAATGAGATATTGACGGGTAAAACGGTAAAACCATGGTGCTTTTTTCAGTTGGGATGTGGGGCCCCTAAAATCAGGGCTGTATATTAGTTATATTAGCCCATACATCGGGGGCTATTCCATGTATAATTGGGAAATATTCCATATACATGAACGTTTGTCTGAAAATGGGGTATACCCATGTATACCCGCCAAATTGCCACTGGTATAGGCAAAATGATGACATACCGATTTTGGGTATCCTATTTCCAAACAAAGCCATGAAGAAGCAGCGTGGCTAACCCGTCTCGGGTTGGAGGAGTACGAGTACATCATGGCTTAGTCTTCCAAGAAATTCTCACAGGAAGCCTTTGCTGTCACCAAAACAAAGTGGTCAACCAAGTAGGTGGATCAACCAAGAAAAGAGATGACGAATATCGAAAAAATATGACAAAATCTGACTGTTTCTTAGCGCGTTTGCTTTATCTAAAGAAGATGCCTCTAATTTTTTTTTCGCAATCAAAAAGAAGATGCCTCAAAGTCAAATCCGATCCGCCTAATTGTGGTGCCAAAAACATCACTATTTTCTGCATCTGCATCATTGGAGGGTTACGACAATTTGGAAATGGCCGTTAAAATCCACATGAAAGCCTTCTCCGAAATCGCCTTCGTCATCTGCTCAAGGATATGGCAAGGTTTTCCTCCGACCAGGACCTGAAAACGCTGAACAGTTATGATTTAACCAAGGGAAAATGCGAGGTGGAGCAACAAGAATTGGGTTTTACTCGCATCTTATTTTTTGGTTTCGACAAATATGGTTGATAGGTGAGAGAATCACCGTTGACAACGGTCAACGGTTCCTACACATCTTTCCAGCCATTTTTGGGCTACCCAGAGGGGGGTAGAGCTCTTTGCTCCCTTCCACATTGGTCAGTGATTCCAAGACAACATCCGCCCAATTGGACTCGTAAAGGCCAAGAAGTGGAAGGGATAGCCAATATCCAGGCGATTTCGTTCATTTCCAACCCTCAGGGGGTGTACTTCTATATACATATATACCAACCCCAACAAAAGCATCAAAAAAGATACGTAAGAGTTTCCAGGATAGTATAGGTCAGGTGATGTTTCCCACATATTTTCCAGGTTCCAAAAAAACTTCGGCATCCTTTGAAAATTGCGTTGCCAGTTTTCATCCTTTCTCTACCCTCCAAGGTGGGAACCAAAATAAATAAAATAAATAGTATGAAGAGATCCAATCTATACTGGATCAAAACACAACCGACTTGTTCAGACAATGTTGTCCTTCTGAAAATTATTGTCATCACTATATTTCTGTGTAAAAATTCTGCCAGTTTCGGAAAATTCAGCCGTCTCGAAGCAGCCAAGTTGAGCCAACAAAGTTTGCTGTGAGCCATGAAGGCCATGGATGTTGAAGGTTCGCACCAAGGGGTACAAAGCCATATTATATATATATACATATATATATATGCGTGTATATATATATATGTATGTATATGTATATACATATATATATATATGTATATATTCATATATGTAATATATACATATGTGGTAGCTCATCCCGGTTAGTAAATGGTTTACAACCCCAATTATTTCAGGTCAGGTAGGGGTTTATTCTACCTCACCCTGCGTAGTTTATTTCAGGTCAGGTAGGGGTTTATTCTACCTTACCCTGGGTAGTTCACCACCATGTCGTGGATTTGCTGAAGTTCACCATCCCACTTAGTAAGTAGGTTATAACCTTGGTTATAAATGGGATAAGTAGGGTTAATCCACTTACAACTGGGGTGAACTAACCTACCCACACGATTCGTGGGATGAACCACCAAGTAGAGTCGAAGAGAGAAAATAGGAGCCAAAATAAAATGGTCGCAAACAGAATTTTAGATCGGTATTTTTTTGAGGATGCCTCTCAAAAAAAAAAAACATCTTCCCTTAATTGATTCTCCAGTAGTGGATTTTCCATCGGGAAAATTCCATGTTCATCTTCACAAGGTGGTGCCCCCCCAGTTATGTTAGTTGCTTAAAGCAGTTGCTTTCATAAACCACAGTAAGTAGTTCGATATATCTACCATAAACCCAAACGGTGAAATCTCGGAGTTTTTTCAACGCACCAACGAGGGGCGGGCCCCCACCTGTGTCACATAGGCAAAGCCTGCGCCTGCGATGTGGAGCTCGGTACCACCCCCGGTGGAGCCCTTCATTGGCTCAACCTCGGCGCTCGGCGCATCAGATTCTCACACATTGAACCAAATATGATGTGATGCTACTAGTGATACTATCTGATATCCATTGGAATTCACTGATACTACTAGCTGGTTACTGATATCCATTGGAATTCACATCATATATACTATCTGATATCCATTGGAATTCACATCATATCTGATATTTGATTGATATATTCTGATATATCTGATATTTATGTCATTCCACAAAATACTTTGATATGAAATCTGCGTTTGATTTTAACCGCATCTTTCCAATCTTTTCGGCCAGTTTCTGGGCTCCCGAACGCTGAAGATAATGCCGAATCCCTTGACACCAGCAGAGGCCAACGGAGCCAATAGACTAAGAATCGTGATGTACAACATACCTGGCGGCCATGCTTGGGTTCCTTGGCCTCAAAAATACCTGGTTTTGTCGAAAAAAATGATGCGAAAAACCGATACCCCACATATTTTTCCAAGAACAAGTTCCCAAGTTCAGCAGGTTTTTACCAAGGGATCTTGTGGTGTTTTTGAATTTTGGACACCCAAAATGGTGGCATCACTGGAATTGAACAGTGATTAACACATATTACATTGTCTGGAAATGGTTCGTATGCCTCCAACTATCGTCATTTTTATAGGGAAATGAATGATTAACCGTTGGATGGAATGTGCTACACTTTCGTCGCAGGATTGCAGACTACCTGCTGTCCAAACTAAAGGTGGCGGGCCGCTGGAAAAAGTCCCCGAACGAAGTCAAGCTTCTTCATGGGAAAAAAACCGCTATAATTGGTGGATGTTCCGCAGTTAAGTAGCTTAAGTAGCTATGTCAGTTTAACCGAAGAGTATGTGAACAAATGGAAGACTCGATTTCCAACGGGGCAAAGCTTCCTTTCGTCTGTATGATTCATTGCCTTTCAATCTCAACACCACAGACCTAAAGATTGACCCAAAAGGAACTGGAACCCTCCAATTCCTGTGGTAAACCCAATAATGAACCATCCCCAAAATTGCCATTTTTGGGGGGCAGAAAAAAAAAAAACAACTGGTAGGTTTCTGGCATTGGGTTTCCCACATCTAACAACTGGAAGCCATGACAGCCATAGACCCAGGCCCCATCCCATTACATACTGGTTGGGAAGTCAGTATCCCCAAAAAAAAGATGGGTTACCCTCTGGTAAACTAACAGTTTGCTATTGAAAATGGCCATTTATGGTGGATTTACCCATCAAAAATGGTAATTTTCCATAGTTAAGTTAGTTTACCAGAGGGTAGTTCATAACCCTAGACCCTAAATCAACCCATGAACAGAGGTATTTATGCATGTGAAATCGCTGAAATCCCGGCCTCCGCCGCGCAGCATCCTGTCGAGATGTTGGAAAGCCAGTGATAGAGGTAGCCTCTGATTTGTTGTGGATTATGAACTTTTAAAGAATAGCCTATGAATCAGAGGGTACCCCTATCACTGGCTCTACTGTATATGTTGGATCATTATGTATATTCTGATTTGTTGTGGATTACTGTACGAATATCCAGAATATTTCAAAAAATAGCCTATGAATGGAAGATTATGTCAATATACGGGGTTCTCAACCACTTCCTATGTCAAGAATGGATTGAGATGTTATTCGCTGACTTATAATTCGGATCGAGGAGAACCAAACATCCATGATACATAGCGAAAAAAAAAAGGACATATATAACTAGAAAGAAGTGGGATATCATTTGAACATTAATGGGATGCTAATGAAACATTCATGGGGCATATCTCCTAACAGCATCCACCAGTAGGGTTGGGCATTTGGGAACTTGTCAGTTCAGGTAGTGAAGTTTTGGGTTTTCTGGGCAGATTTTTTTCGACAACTGGAAATTCCGCAACGAATGTGTCATCAAAGGGGGTAGAATTGGATTATCACCCACAATTTGTTGTTTTTCTTGGAACGTAAACAGAAGTGGGCTGGAAAGCGGGCCCTACACCCCAACGAATGGTGTGTCTGAAAATTAAAAATGGGTACCCCAAAAAATAGATGGTCAACCAGTCCACATTCACATGGTTGTAAACTACTATGAAACATATTTTTTGGACAAACCTATCTAGTGTGTTTTGGTTATATATCCAATGATATCCATTTTCTCCATTTTATCCGTTATGTATATCCATTGTATCCACTTTATCCACTATATCAATTATATTCCACTATCCCCATAGACTCGTCATTATGACAATGACATGATCATAAATTTGTAAAATGCAATTTTTGGAGGTATCCCCACAAACTTTCACAGAGCCATTGCTTATCCCATGGACGTGGAACAGCAAAAAAAAGGTGATGTCCAAATGACAAGGAATCAATGGCCATTTCTTCCAAGGAGCGCAGGGTTGAGTCTGAAAACCAATTCAATGGCAAGTATGAGTTGTGGACATGTTTTTTTGAATGATGAGTGTCTATATGTATGTATCATATATATGCGTGTATATACATATCATAATATATATATATACATATGCAAAACATGGTCCATGAGGCACTGCAAATCACCAGTAGGAATCACGTGGATATTGGTTCAAATTGGGAACTCAAAATAAAGTGTTTTGTTTAATATCCAATGAACGGATCCTACGATTTCAATGAGGCACACCAGGTGAACCACACATGCAGCACTCAAACTCTCCTGGTTGTTCAATGGGCTCGATATAATCATCCTTGTTGGCAAAAAACAATACATTTGGGTAAATAAACCATCCTCCAAATCACCTTAAATAAGTGGTATAAACCATTCCCAAATGGGTGGTTTATGGCGTTGTTTTACTCCAGAATTCGTCCCTCCATGCCGCAGTTTCCACCCGTTCCCAGCGCCTGCTGCTTTTTGGGGGGCACCTCCCCTGTGCGCCCTTCAAACCACGGCAGGAATGGCAAAATGACGGCGACAGGCTTGGGGCCGAAATGGCGTCAACATCATGTCGGCTCAAAAGTTGATGAGATGATGTGCAAATGGATGAAAACAACAGTACCTACACACGATCTTAGCCGACTGAAAGTGTAAATTCAAACTAACATGTTGCAATTTGCACTACACCTACATATGCCTTCTTGGAAAATAAATGTTGTCCTTGGTTTTTGCGCGTGCAAACTTGCAGTCTTTTGGCAGGTTCGAATCGGAAATCACGATTTTCTGCACAAACAATGGGATAGTCAACCAACAAATCGCAAATGACCAGAACTCCTAAACTGGAAATGTTAGCGTTTGGCGTTTGTAAATTTTGATTCCCCTTGTCTAAACACGATTCAAGTTGGCGTGATCCTGCAATGTGGGGATGTGTCCAAATAATGTCGGTGGCTCCACTGCTAGAGCCCCCCTGATACATAGTAAATGTGTTCCCTACAATGTTTCAGTGATGCGTGTTTGTTGGTTGGTGTGAAATAGGTTGCGAAGGAAGCAGTGTTTTGTAAGCGTGTCAGTGCAATCCCAAAATTTGGAACCCCAACTTGGACCGATTTGGGAGCAACTTTGGCCCAAGTTGAGGCCCATACTGGCTTCAAAATGGAGGACATAGCCAGCCCAATCCAAAATCCTGAAAGTGCCCGTTTTCATTGGTGTTTTCCACGTTTTTTTTGCTATCGATGACGCTTTGTTTGAAGCAATGTTCCCCATGTTGTGTCTCCGTTGGGCCGAACTTGGTGTGAAAACCGCCACCACTTGGGGAAGAGGGTCAATTGCGCTCATCAAAACAAATCACACGCGCCCACATCGTCATTTTGCGAACAAACGGCCGACAGGGCAAGAATTTTTCCTAAGCCCTAAAGGGCCGATTACTATGAAACAGCGCTACACTTCTGAAGGGTTTAACGCGTCATCCTTGCAGATTGCCATGCAAAGTGAACTGAAAGCTGGCAAGAAGCTAGACATGAGGAATGATCACAAACGTTTGCACTCCACCTCAGGCCTTTGAAGCATGGTTCTAAGGCCTGCTCCTTCTATGTTTGGCATGGAGAACGCAGGGCAGCGTCTTTTGTCCTTCACATTTGAGCCACTGAGGTAACCAGTAGCTATGCGTGTCATCCTTGCGCAGTGGCCATGTAAATCGGTCATGCGCACATTGAAAATGTATACCCCGCCTCAGATTTGCTTTGAGTGCGGGAAAAGTAAATCTGTACACCACGCCAGTGTTCAACGGTTTCTATGGGGAAAACATTTTTGATTCACAAACCATTGTTCACAGAAACTACCCCAAGTTTCTTGATGTTTCTTATGGATCACAATTTCATTGAACACCGCGCATTCACGTTGGTCCTGCCTGTTCCACCACAATGGAAAATCAAAGTTGAAATCAGGTTGTCCCGGAACAGTACCATCAAATGACACAAAATGAACTCCCTGAGACTCAGCTCAGAGAACAGTGAAACTTCCCTGATTCTCTCAGCTCGTTGGCGCTGGCCCGGCGGGAAGTGCACCAACAGCACGTCGATGTTGTGCATGTCCAAGCCAACCGTCGGCAGGTCAGGGAGGCCATCTCTTTTCTCACTCCTTGGGGATCCAAGCAAACTGAAATGTTTTTCTGGGACTTGATGGCTGGAGCGAAAGCCAAAGCAAAGGGTGTGGCGAAGGGCTCAGGCAGGCCCAGGGGTGCACGTTTCGGATGGGTGTAAGGACTCAGATCAACAGCAGTGCTCTGGCCCAAGATGCAACCATCAGCGCGTTCTGCAACTTGCAGATGCCAAACTTGCGAAAATCCAACAGGACCTAATTACAACCACTAGTCGCTCGCGGACGCGTCGTTGGGGTCGGCCTCACCACGTCGAGTGTTTAAGCAAAACAGTTCCCCAAAAACAACGGCTCTCACTGCACAAGCACTCAATTCTTTTCCACACAGAAAAACGACGAAAGCGACGTGTCTGTCATGCAACATGCACTGTGCTATGTTGATCTTCTTTCAGCTGTCCCGTCTTGAGAGTAGCAGCGGAATCACACGGATTCTCATCATACCAAAAAACTGTTGTCCAGCTTCACTGTGGTGAATTCGCAGTTGTTGAATTCACCAACATCTCCAAAAACATTTCCAAATCACTTCAAACTCATCACAAACTTCTCACAAATTCCAAAAACATTCTTCTTCTCCACAAAGTTGTTGAGAAACGACATGCAGCTCTCGAAAATGCAAAACGCAGTTTGGCAGAAAAACAGTTTGGTTTGTTGTTGTTGAAAAACCATCGTGCACATCCAGGAAAAACGAAGTTGCACCAAAACGTCCAAATTCACTTGCAAATGCAACGCATGCAGCAAGTAGATTTCAAAAACATACGTTCGAGTTCTCGTCCATAAACATCATCACCAGATTCTTGGCAGCGCCATGCAAAGTCCAGAAAACAACGAAAAATATATCGTTCCCAGTGCCCAGATGCTATTCTACCATTCTGCAGCAAATCCAGAGCTCTGCCCAAAAACAACATGGTTGTCACCAAATTCCAACTGCCACACCAAGTTGAGGAGGAACGTAGCACATGTTCACCGTATCAACGGGAGTTTATACTTCCATACCCCCTTTTGCCTACGGTTCCCATGCAGCTTGGCCAAGAAAGTTTCCAACAGCCAGCACAATGCAAATGTATATGTATCCATCTCATCCGCAAACCATTGTGAGGATCCGCACACGAAGTCATCTCTTCCCAGCAGTTGCAGATGTCTCGAAAATACCTGTGTACGTTAATTATTCCTGTGTCATCGCTGTTGTCTGTGTCCACATACTTCTTGATGCAGAAAAGTTGAACCAAAGCGCCAAGTTGAAATCACCTCACAACGGATTCCATGCAGTCCGGCCCATCATTAAAGAAGTCCCATAGATTCTGCACAGAGCATCCATTCCAGGAACATTGCACAAACGAAAATCACCAAAAACCATAGCTCAAGCATGCAGCTCCTTGTCAATCTCCCCCATCAGCGCCATTCGAGTAAACATATCCGGCGTTGAGGAAGGCGTCAACGCGGCAGTGCATTAAGAATGCACAGAAATCCGGACCTTGGGTCCTGGGGGTGGAAGTCAATTTCTTCCTGAACTGGCCGATCATCTTCTTGGCATAGCGACACTCATCGGCACTTTTGTTGAAGACCTTGACAACGAAAGCATGATAGGTAGTTGGAGATGCAGCGAATTTTCCCATCTTCAAGAGCGTGCAAGACCAATGATAGGTATCCTTGATCCATGCAGGCTTGGGAACTGAGAAATCCACTTCTTCATAATTAATATCAGCTTCCCAGTCGTCACCCCAATTGTGCCGGGCAATCCAGTAGCAACGCAAGGGAAAAGGGGCGGTGAGTCCCCGGTGTCGGAGATAAAGGAGTAGCTCCCAATGCCATCTTCGCTGTCGGAGGCGGACATCACCGCCTCATGGCGACGCTTGGAGCCAACTGTCATTGCACCTGCATCTGGTATCTTGTTTGAATTCTGCTCGGCCACTTCTGGTGGCTCTTCTGACATGCGTGCACATTTTGTAGAGTGGCTCGTAGCCTTGGGAACAGGAAGCAACGGTCCTTTTCCCATCTGCTTTCTTTCTCTCCCTCTCACCCGGGCAAGTTCCATGAAGTCTTGGAAGCTGGGCTCCCTTGTCTCCCTGGTCTCCCTTTGCACCTTTGTCGAATTCCTTGCCCTTGCCTTTGTCGCTGTTGCCACCTTTCAAAGAATCTCCTTTTCCACCCTTCTCGAGTTCCTTGTTCTTGCCTTTGATCTCATTGTAGGCCTTTTCACTTCCAAGGGCAGCTACAGGAAGAAGCGGCGGATCAGCCTTCGCAGCAGGAGGAGGTACAGGAACCTGTGCATTGAATTGTGGGAATCCAGCTGAACCAATATTGTCTCCAGCTTTTTTCCCTCGAGTACGGCCGATAACGCTCAAAGGCTCGGTCCTTAAGGAAATCAAAGAAACTGAAAACAAGACAGAGACACATTCAGATCCCTGTAGACTGTACATAAAAAGGGGTGGCAAAAACACAAAAAACCACAAGGCATAGGGAAGAAATGCACATCCCCCGGTCAGATATGCGTGTCTACCCACGCCGACAAATCGAAACAAGAAAACAACAACCACAAAAAGGGGCCGGGGCCCAAACGCAAACAAACACAAACAGCCACCATGAGCACTGATGGGGATATCCACCCACCAATGCGTACAGTAGAAACATGCAAAAACTAATTAAAAATATGCAATAGCGAATTCAGAAAAGAGACCACGTGCACCAGTGTACAAAATCTCAGCAGCACTGTACATCTACGCAGGGCTCAAAACACTCAGAGTCCTCTCAGTAGTTCTTGTCCACGTCATCACACTCAAAGCGTTAACGAGGTCTCACTTTAGCAATGCCGAGAGAAGTCAATGCGAGAGGCCGAAACCACGTGACAAAGCAAAGCAAGGGGGCAAGGCCAAACGCAGCCAGAAAAACTTGCAAATTTATTAGCAGCGGAGAGAGACAGCTTCGTATCAGATTCCTGCAGAGCAGCTCGCAATAGCTCCATCGTAGACAAAATGGCCAGACTAATGGGTACCAGGGTCCGGTCCTTCCTGCAGGTATATCCTAGGTCCTAGGTCATAGCACAGATAGTAAGGGTATTTTGACATAACGATTGGTCTTGCCGAGAGAGACGGACCATGAAGGTGTTGCCAGAAAAGGCAATTCGGCGGAGTGTACCATGCGCCGCCAAGCATACCAGGATCATCATGGTAGTAGCACGCTCTCTAGCAGGACAAGGCTTTGTGCCACACGCGATCAAAATTGTCCAGCAACGTCAGCCATCAGGTGAGCTTCGCATCAGGAAAATGACTGGGCGCATACAATGGAGCACCGCAAATTACAGATGTTGCAAAGGAGAGCGCCACGCACTCATTCATGATCTGCCAACGCCCTTACAGTGATTTTAGTCAGGTAGGCTCGTCCTCTATCTTTAAGCGTGGCTTTGTAATGTTTCACTCTTTCTGTTCACTTTCACTAGGTGCTTCTCTACCACATCTTTTTGAGGTTGCTGTGGGGTCGGGTGCTAGCTGATTGGGGTGCTACCGTAGCCGGCCCGTACCATGACCTGATGGTAATCCTGCACGGCGAGGCCCTAGCCACTGCTGCACGCAGCTGTCCAGTGCCTTGCCCGGTGGTGTATCTCTCAGTGCGCCCGTGCTCAAAGCCTGCGACCATGGCTCCTTGTATCGACCTGCCGTATGCTGATTCAGGTCTTGGTCTGGCTCCTCTGCTACCACTTTGGATTTGCCGGAAGCAATTCATGTTCATTGATGAGGCGGACACCTTACCAAAGTTACCAACGATGTTCGCCTCAGCAATGATGCATTTTCCGCCGCCAATCCTTAGTCGCTGCCTAAGAAGAGGCAGGGCAGCCCAGTAGAGCAGCCACCGTGTCCTTGGTAAGGAGAAACTGGCCCTATCACTGAAGGAGTCGCAAAGGAATGACACGTCTTCAGGATAGGGACTATCCTATCCTAGTCGAGTTGTACCTTAACTGCCTGTTGAGCCAGGCTAAAAACAAGAAGACAAAGGGGTGAGGAGAATTGCGGCAGTCCAAAGACCAGGGTCAGGGGGGTGGAGTTACAAGATCCTTAAATCAACGCGATCGCCGCCCAGTTGTCAATACCTCCTCATTACATAGCGCAAAAACACGCGCAAAAACCAAACAGGAAAAACATCACAAAAACAAAACACAAAAACACAGAGTGACAACTGACATGTGTGGCATCACAAACAGCAGCACATGTTTTTTTTTCTCGAAGCACAACGATGGGATGTGCAACAGTTCAGCCTTACATCAGGCCGCCCTTCATCGGGCCATCA
>Ga0126342_10004251_pt1 | contig 24309 bp, 18 predicted proteins | sample Cyp1metagenome_FD_92528 | JGI IMG/M metagenome (GOLD analysis project Ga0126342, IMG submission 92528) | Coral microbial communities from Lord Howe Island, Old Settlement Bay, Australia - Cyphastrea 1 metagenome | ecosystem: Host-associated > Invertebrates > Cnidaria > Coral ...
AGGAGCAGGAGTAGGAGTAGGAGTAGGAGTAGGAGTAGGAGTAGGAGTAGGAGTAGGAGAAGGAGTAGGAGTAGGAGTAGGAGTAGGAGTAGGAGTAGGAGTAGGAGTAGGAGTAGGAGTAGTAGTAGTAGTAGTAGTAGTAGTACTACTAGTAGTAGTAATACTAGTAGTAGTAGTAGTGGTAGTAGTAGTAGTAGTAGTAGTAGTAGTAGTAGTAATACTAGTGGTAGTAGGTGGGTGGGCCCAATTCAGACGAAACAAAAATGCGTAGAAAGAGAACAAAGGAACATGTACAAATTCAAACCAGGAACAAAACAGGAGGAACACCTTCCAATCAGACACGCCGGCAGGCCGGGGGATTTATGGAAACCCCCATATCAGCCATGAATAGATTATTCCAATTCAAACGTTTTTTTACGGCGCTCCTGCCGACCCCGGCTAGGTGGAAACTGGAGCACGGGCAAATGCACAGATGGACGTACAGTAAAGGTCTTGGCGCCACTCGGCCGGGAAAGAAACAAACATTTTTCAGGGAAGTCATTGGGATGGTTCTGTATGGTTTCTGGTTTTATAATTTATTTTATATTGATTTTCTGGTTTTACAATGGTTCTATGTATGGTTTATGGTTTCTGCATGTCATTGGGATCGCTGGGATGGTTGAGAGGAATGTTTTGGGATTGTTTCTGGTAAACCGATGTGGGATGGTTGTCGTAGTTCTGGAATGTTTTCGGTGGTGAAAACATGTGAAAACCATGTCTGCTATATATTATATAAGACTATCTAAAACGATGTAAACTTGGGATGGTTTATGATTTTGGAATGGGCTAATTATGTACGCTTGGGATGGTTGGGATTGCTTTGGATTGTTTGTTATTTTCTCCTGCTGAGCAGCAAACACCTTCATATCGCGACAAAAAATGGGTCTTGGCAATTTGGGGAGCTTGCCTGAAAAAAAAGGTACCTCATTCTACTACATCCGCTGCTTGCTCATCATTTTCTCACGAAATTCTTTGGGGTACCCTCTGGTAATTTAATTTAACAGTTCGCTATTGAAAATGGCCCATAAAAATAGTGTATTTACTATATTTACATTATTTACCTATTGCAGATGGTGATTTTCCATAGCTATGTAAACGTTTACCTTTGGGGTAGCGCTGGTACGCGCCCATGTCGATTGTCGATTCCAAGAGGTCCATGCCGTGTCCTCCCAATGCCTTCGGCTTCGCTTGGAGCAACCTGGACTCGTTTGGGAAATGTGAAAAACCCAGGGATTTCTTTGGTTTTTCAGTTTTTCAATGTTTTTCACCAAGCATTTCTAGTAAAAAAATGTAAAAAAGTGGAACTTCACAGAAGGTCAAACACTGTTTGATGAGACAAAAATGGAGCTTCACCAGATTCCACCGGAGTTCACCAGCCACTTTTGCCACATGAAACACGGGGCATATATTTGGTGAACGGATGCTAAAGATCACACTGGGCAATTACAGAATATATGGGGATATAATGGGATATATATATATATATGTATTATGGGGATATTATGGGGATATATGGGGACATAAAATGGAAATTAATGCGACAATATCTATCATCCATTGGATGAATGAATCGCAACAACCTCGCGTCGTGACGGAATTCGACTTAAATGATCGGAACCGAACTGTTCAGGCTAGTGAATGATTACCCTGGGGTAAACTGGGTAAACGTTTACATAGAGGTGGAAAATCAATGATTTCTCTAACAAATTAACATATTTAAAATGAACTAATTATATACAGTTACAAATAGCCGGTTCTCCACATCTGCCTTAGTTTGAAGGAGGGCATATTTGATCCAGATATTCCAGTCTTGCGGGTTAAACATCGCTTGAAACAGCTGTGAAGTGGTTTTGGGCAACCCTCCATCACTTGGGATGTCAGTTTTTTAGATGGTAAGAATTGGTAAAAAATGTAAAAAACCATAGAATCCACGAATTTCCAGTGGATCTCTTTGGAGAAGGTAATAGGTTTGTCATGATGTGTCGATTCAATCAAATTCTTTCAGTCCACTTTTGCTGGTTGAATCATCATATATCATCATGTTCGTTTGTATCGAACACATTCTTTTTTGATCCGCAAACAGATGCCGGTTCAATCCTTGTGTTTGTTGTGTCTCGCCAGCCCCTTGACTTCATCAATTCACTTTTTGCTGTTTCTGCTGAACTCCCTCACTTCTGTTATCATTCATTTATCACATGGTGTTATATATATATATATTCAACATTGGCCGGAAAAGATTTGAAGACGTGACATTTCCCATCAACTTCCCAGTGATTTCCCATCAACTTCCTAGCATACTATGCTTTCCACTCATTTTTCCATATGTTTCCACCATTTTTCCACCCATTTTTCCCAGTCATAAGGCTGTCCCCATTCCATGAGGTGACGACGGCGCCCTGTTAGCCTCTGTCTGCGACGAGGGCGTCCGGGTCTACGATGCGGAGAAGCGCTACAAGGTGGTGAACGAGTTGGAGAAGGCCTCGACTTCGGCCAGTTTCGGCCAGTTTCGGGGGTTTCTCTGGGAGTTTGGATGGGATTTGGTGAGTTTTTGATGGGATTTTTGATGGGATTTTTTAGCTGTTTTCATGGGATTTAAATTGATTTCATAGGGTTTAATGGTGATTGAGTGGTGATTTACTGGGATTTCATGGTGATTCAATGGGATTTAATGGTGATTCAATGGGATTTAATGGTGATTCAATGGGATTTACTGGTGATTTATTGGGATTGAATGGCCAGTTTCGGTGGGTTTTTTCCGGTGGATTTGAGGGGGATTTGGAGATTTGGGAGGATTTTTCAGCATTTTTTTTTCAGAAAGATGTGGAATTCACATAAAAAAAGGGATTTCCAGATGATACAACCATGAAACATTGGGGATTTCACATGAGTTCACTATTTTTCCGTCCAAATTCGGGATTTTATATATGGGTTATATTAATATATATATATATATATTAATGATTTAATCATGAACACATGGGATTTTCTAGATGATTTCACTTTAATGTTAAAACTCTTAAATTCGAGTCTGTCTTTTTTGGATGGGGAATGATGGGGATTTGTTGGACCCCTCCGGTGGAAGGTGATGAAAATTCACGATGAGCGTACAGTAATCATGTGTTTTATTTCTTGACATCACCATTAAACGAACACCATCACAACATTTCAGGTGAGTGAAATAAATATATCATGATTAAGTTGATTCACCCAGGTCGCACGAGTTGTTAGGATACATCCACAAGAAGTACTTGTGGTAATATCACTGAGTATAACTCATGAGAAGTTTGGGCACATTCAAGCGAATTTGCTGACCGACATGACTAATGATGGTCAGTGAGGGAAATCATCCCAAAATAGGTTTATCCCTGATTTGGAAATCACTGTAATTGGTGATATATAATTCACAATAGATTCAATAGATATAAACCACATAGATGGGGTCTATTCATGTTTCGGATGTTTATTCTGCCAAAAAAAAGAGTTGAGTCCCAAGGTCGCTTGTTCCAAGCGACCAGCAACGGCGCGAGATTTTATCTTTGATCCTGGTCTCTCCAACCAGCGGAACATGACAACGACATTGGCATTGTAAAATGCAGTGCAGTGTATTAGTGTAATGTAAAAGGCAATAACTATGCAGTGTAACATGTAGTGTGTATATATGATATACAGTTTGTAATGTCACATGTACTGTAATGGACGTGTTGTGACGTGATGCAATGTAGTGTGATTTAGTGTGATGTAATGCAATGTAATGAGAGGCAACGCAAGGTTTCCATGTAGTGATGTCGTGTAATGTGATGCAACGTAATGTATATTGTTTTGCTATGCAATGAATATACCGTGCAATGCAACATTTGACGTGAGTGAGATGTAGAGGTAAATGTGAATGTATATCTAAATGTGAACGTATACATGAAACATCATATGTATATTATACATGAAAACCACTGACTGACTGTTACAGGCATTGGGTGACACTCAATATCAATGTAAGCGTTAAAGTTTGGGATTCAGCCAGCGTTTCGCTGGCCCAAGTTCTTGGATCAACAGTTCGATGATTTACCTTCTAAGAATGGTGAATTCCATAGCTAGATGAATTTACCAGAGGCTCACCCTGAAATATTCAATTCCCTATAATCCCCCATATGAAACTTGGTTTGGTATTGGCTCTCGTTTCATTTTGCTAAGCCATGAATAAGCAGGGTGTATTTATGAGGTGGTGTCCCCCCCCCAGTTGGTTTATCAACCAGAGTAACTATAGACACTACTAAATAATATATATATATATATGTATGTATATATAATAGCTACAATATATATATTATCTACCATAATCCCAACAGTTCTTGGAGTTATATTCACCAACTCAGTAAACGTCGCGTCGCGTTCAACGACGGTCGCGGTAGGTGGCGCCGGATGTGCAGGGCAGAGCCGGTGGTGTGCGCAGTTTGTACTTCTCTCCACTGCTGCTTGGAGGATTGATCTCCTGATGGCCATCGAAGACAATGGGAAAACCATAGGAAAACCATAGGAAAACCATAGGAAAATGGAGATTTACCCTCTGGTAATTTGTTACATAGCCTCTGGTTTATCATAGGAAAATGGTGATTTAATGGTTAACAATGGTGAATAATGGGATGACAATGGGATATAGCCTCTGGTAATTTGTTACATAACTATGGAAAGATCCACCATGCTATTCATGGGAAAGTTCACTATTTCTATGGTGATTTTCCATAGTTATGTTAAATTACCAGAGGGCAGCCATGAACAAAATAGCCTGGTTGATTGGTTACGAACTAGGGACTGTACCCTCTGGTAATTTAACAGTTTGCTATTGAAAATGGCCATAGAAATAGTGGATTTTCCCATTAATAGCATGGTGATTTTCCATAGTTATGTAAACGTTTACCGGAGGGTAGGGACTGTAGCTAATGATACTGGGGAGGATATCCATAGGGAAAGCGTTTTCAACCAACCAAATTTTGATGAGCTGGGATAGGAGTGATGAAAATTGGCTCATGTTGATGGGGAAAAACGGTGATAAACCACTGATGATGATGTTCATCATGGTTTATCTGGGGACATTTTGAGACAACATGGAACAACCCCATTTTTGAGGAAGATTGCCTGGCACGTGATCTGTTCTTAGGCTTTTGACTCCAAGCCTTGCGATGTGCAGAACCCCCTCAGTTCGATCTTCTGGGAAAAACACCAAGGCTTTCGTGGTATCTTTGGGATTCTTTTTCGTGTTTTTTTCAATCTAGGGTGGGGGTTGAGTTCGTTTTGATTTTCGACAAGTTTTTGAAGGTCTAGATTTTGCGACAAGTGGATTTGTAAGAGACAACAATGGGTAAGATCATCATTTTCTACCCTAATTCTGCAAGCATGTCTGGGCAACCATTTAGGTTGCAGCGAAAATGTAGGAAACCCTCGCTGGAATAACGTTGCACAGCTGATATCTAGGGGGTTGAACGCACCAGAACAACTCTTTCTGATCCCTGAAGCTATGCTCCAAAGACAGGAAGGTAGGAGTTGGAGCCCGTCCCGGAAACTCCTGGGGACGTTGGACGTTGATGCTACAAATGGGTGAATTTTGCGTTTCAAACTCTGGCCCATCTTGAGTAAAGTTGATTTATTAAAAGTCAGGCTCTTGGGGGATTGTTCCATGCTCGTTTTCAGGCGTGGCTGAGAAACATAGGGTTTTGCCGGGCTTTCATTTAGATTATCACCTTCAGGACCATCGATGGGAACATGCATGACGGCGTAGACGTTGGGGGCCTTTGGTAGCTGATCGTTGAACAATTATACCACACATATATGGAGGTTTCCTGAAATAGGGGTACCCCTAAATCATCCATTTATAGACGGATTTTCCATCATAAAACCATCCATGAATAGGTACCCCCATTTCAGGAAACCCACACATATATATATATATATATCTGGGTAAATTATAACGACCTCACTGCGACCTCACTGGAATCATAGTTAATAAGGGAAATCATCCCCAAATGGCCCAACAATTCAGGTTAGTGAATTATTATAATTTACCCAGATATATATGTCTAATCATGAATTACAAGACCCAGTAAGATTATGTAATAACCATTAGCCGATGGCTAATCACAGCCATCAGGATGTTGACCCGGAGCTAAGGAAGACATATCTGGTGACCTATGAGTCGCTTGGGAAAGATGGACACAAAAAGGGGACGGGGATGTTTTTTGGGGTCCGATAACTTGGGATGAAGCTCCAGTTTCATCGCATTTTTTTTTGTGGGATTTATGATATATTCAATATGAATCATCATTTTTTTTGGGGGGGTATGCGGTATACCCTATTTTCAGACGAACTCAATCTGCGTGATCAATTTGGTTCATTGGGAGCTTCTTTTTGCTGGGGAAGATTTTTTCTGATGGCTGGGTAGGGGAATTGAAGATATATCATGATATATCCAACACAGGTTGGTCAATCTGAGTCAATCTGCCTTGCAACTTGCAACATGGAGGCATGAACATTGGGCCATTGGGTCTTTATTCGACGATTTGGGCCACATGTTTATCCATGTTTATCCATTTTTTGGAAGCTGTGCTGATGAGGGTTCTATGGCATCAGTGGAACAAGGATTTGGGTTTAGGGCAAGCTGATGATCAAGATATCAAGCGTAAGAACTTCCCCTTGGGAATTTCGCTTGGGCCATCCTTAGATTACAGTTGGCTATTGATGATCTACCCTCTGGTAATTTAATATAGCTATTGAAAATGGCCATTTATAGTGAGTTTTCCCATTAAAAATGGTGATTTTCCATAGTTATGTGGCTGTTTACCAGAGGGTATGATGATCCCTTTCTTTAGCTTTCTTGAAGACAATTGACGTGACTTGACTCACATGGCCGAAGGGGTTACCAGTGTCCTTCTCCGGTTGGTTGATGAGTAGTGGCTTCCATTTACCAACAGGTAAATGATACAACAGTAGTAATATGTAGTAATATGTAAGATACAAAGCCTCCCCCTCTATTTTCTCAGGACAATATTGCTATCAAGTTGGAATACACCCCCTATTATTATCTATTAGTATGGCAAGACCCTATGGTTTGCCTGGAAAGTTAGAACTGTGTTCAAACATTATTTTCAACATGCTCAAATACCTGCACAAGTTTTTCCTAGACAGACAACGAACCCTACTCCCTAACTTCCAAATTAAAACCCTAAATTTAGGTGGCTTGCGCCAAGTTTGCGCCAACACAGGTTGTTTTTTCGATTGAACCAAAGGTTTGTTTTCAGCAGGACAGCATGTAAGAAGGGCGGGAAAAGCTAGATCAAAAGACCGGTCTTTCTAATCTAGGAATAGAATCACGCGAAGAAGAAAAACATCCTAATAATGCTTGGAGCGAAAAAAACGTCAAACGCATAGAAACGGTCTCCCAGTGCACCTTTGGGGCCAAAAGGCTCTTATCCCAGTGGAGTTAAGGCTTAGGGCGCGGCCGACAGAGAAAAACATATCTGTTTAAGAAGTACTGTTAATCCAAGGTTTTGGCTATGGCGACAACCTGTGTTGCTGGACCCCCAAACCCTAAAACCCTAAAACCTGAAAACTCTGAGTCCTAAACCAGAAAACACTGCATATACGCAGTACTTTCTCCCATCTTTCTTATCATGTTCGACACCAGGGTATCCTCAATGTTGCAGTCCGGGCAAACCACGGGGTCTGCGCGTATGAGTTTCCTACCGAGGAAGTGGGACCCGCAGTATCCGGAGAATGTCCACGTGCCCTGGGTGAAGAATGGGTCGATTTTTTTGAGGAAGTTTTAAAAATTATCGAAAACATCATTGATCATCAAATTAGCACGCAGGGATCTACCTCTGCTATGTTTTTAGGGACAATTGTAGTAGAAGAAGCAAAAGGTGAAGCTGCTGATTTTTTGCGAGAATTAGGATAATTCAAATTCGATTGATTACTTGTTGGGCAGCTCGTGACTTGAACCATGCCGAAGACAGTAGTCTTATCGGATAAGAAGTAACAGCATTTGGCAAGTTAAACCAATGTTCATGCTTTTTTTTGGTTGGTGATTTTTGTTGGTTTTTGTGGAGGCAATGTCCAAGCCACACGACCCACTTTTGATGCTTCAAACCCCTTGACCTGGTTGACCTGGTTGACCAGGTTGACCTGTCATGACAACCTCCCAGAAGTTGATGGATGGGGAATCAATATCCAAAAAGCAACGGGTTTTTGTTGTGGGGGACCCAAGGATACCCAAGGTACCAGGCTTTGGAGCCATAAATTCATAACCATTAACCATTCATGATCTAAATTGATCTAATAGATCAGGTGTATTGTTTAAGATACTATAATATATAATGATGTTGACCCAAGGGTTCGTTGACAATACTCATCCGTATGTCCCGAACAGAAGTACCCCCAAAATCAGCCAACGTTCTTGTACGATATGCATATGCATTACTACGTACTGTCTATATCCAAGTATCATGTATAATTTAAATTATGACAATTGTGATAATATATGGGATATGTCCTATAGATGTTTGTTTGTGGCATCCTTAAATGGTACTTCGATGCAGATCTGGACTCGACCTTGTTCAGCCGCAACTTCCTGGTGTTTTTTTTGACAGTCTCAACGTAAAATAAATCCTAGAAACCACCATCAATCTGATTATTTAACTCAAGGTAAACTGATTTTACCAGATTCAGCTTTGATGTTTGGTGGTTCTAATGTGGTTCTATTTTTTTTCAACCCAGATTTATAGATTCATCTGAAAGAAAGGCCCAAATGATTCCAAAAAAACGTATCAAAGGTATGGGCACTGAAAGGGAAGCGCGCGGGTGAACCTTGGACGATATGGGATGTGGATGGATGTGGGATGGGTGGATACAATGATGAAACATGGTCGTTTTTTTTTGGGAAAACCATGGGGAAACCATGAAACATGGTGTGTGTGTGTTTTTTTAATGGGGGGATTGAATGAGGACATATATGGGAATATTTGTTTGGATATATATATATATATATATGTGTGATATGACTATAACCAATTGGCAATCAGTCAGGGCAATAATGGCACTTGTCCTCTAACTGGAAGTTCATAGGAGGGAAAATCAACCATAAATCGTGGATTGTCCAGCAAGCCGAAAGATCTATATAAATGTTCCCATGATAGCAATACAATAATTCAATAGATTCGACCCACCCAAAGTGGGGATGATGATTCCAGTTGAACCCCCAACTGGTTCACTTTTTTTGTGTTTTTTGGGATGGTGTAGGATGCTGCCATCTTCCGCTGTTGGAGAGGACCTCATGGTACCGGACTCGCTGGAGGAATCCAAATTTTATCGCTTTGTTTCGTCGGTGGTTTTTTTTAAACATTTCCCCAATGGACAATCCACCATGACTGGGGAATCTATAATCTATAGTGAATATTTTGAATATTTTGAATAGGGACTTAGGCAAATCCACAAATTTCATGCTTCCTGCAGCTATTTCATCTTCAAATTCCGGGCCAAAAAGATGTGGAACTTGGTCTCGTTGCTTCTCGTCCCTCGGCACAAACTTTAAATGGGATGGAAGTAAAATTTGGATGGCGTAAGGATGGCTCGGTGTTTCTGAAAGGAGGTCCCCCCAACTAGCATTTTTATTAGTGTTCCTGTTCAAAATGACATAAGATGATATAAAACAACCCAAGTTAGCTTGAAGATGCTTGAAGATTTTGGGGCCACCCTGATTAAACATGAGCAACCAACTTGATGTTTCCTTTCGTCTTGGTCTTTGAACTGCTCAGCAACAGTGATCACATAGCTATCTTGATTGGCTGGAAAGTTGGTAGCCATTGAATCCTTGAAAATCTTCAAAAGAACCATGGTTTTTGTTCAACGTTTCGATGGATTGGTTTAAGGAAAACAACAACTACAGCAAGCTCCCATATTTTATGGGAACATCCATGGTTTCCTGTTAAGATTTTCCCTGGTTTTTCCCAATCCATTGTTCATGTTTTCACAATTTGAGACCAGATTATCGGCAGAACGGATTCAGGTTTTTTTTCCTCTGGAGCAAATTCAGTAAGCAGTTAAGCGCCACGATTTCTGGAGACAAATATGGCATTTGTCCAACTCTATGACCCCGATGAAAACGGTTCTTGAAAAAACCAAGAGACCCAGGAGATCTGCATCGTCGAGTGACCCATAGGATCCATGGTGCTGGTATATATGCTAACATAAAGGGGGTATATATGTATGTAAATGTTACCATATATAGCATACATGGATCCTGTGGGTGATGGTTGGATTCTTTGGAATGGTGATGAGGATATGATTTGTACCTCCATGTACCGCAAAAAAATATCTGGTATGATACCTTTGTTGAGCTGAAAGCTATAGTTTTTCCAACATGACATCATCTTGTGTTTCTTTAACCGAGGTTCTTGTTTTTTAGTTTCGATTCCCATGGTTGGTGAAATCAACATATCATATACCCTCTGGTTATTTAACGTAACCATGGAAAATCATCATTTCCAAGTTCGGTAAATGATCATGTCTATCATCTATTTCTATGGGCCATTTTCCATAGCTATGTTAAATAACCAGTGGGTATATCTTGTTTGCTGAAAAATCACAGGTTTGAAATCCCCAAGATGTTGGCTGAATACAGGCCATCTTTTGGCTATCTTTTGGCATCCGATTTTGCTGATTAAAACATCAAACATGTGGTTGAAATCCGCATGTTTGCGGGTGAAGTCCCAACTTTGGGCTACTGAAATCACCTGAAATGCCATATGTTGCACGCCATGACCCCATGGTTTTTTCGCCAATGGAAAGGTCAGCGTTGTGGGCGTGGCGCTGGCAGGACCGAAATCTGTGGGGCATGCTGCTTGGCGCTGCCATGAGCTCTTGGGAATTCACCATTTTTAAATATTTCTTTAATAATATTATAAGTGTAGAGTAGTCCCAATGTCCCAATGGATTATCATGGATTATCATGGATTATCATATGGATTATCATGGATTATCATTACTTTTTAATACGGATAGAGTAATCCCAATGAATCATATCATTTCTGTTCATTTCTTCTGAAGAAAATCAGCACTCTGATTCGATGGCCATAACTTGGGAGCATACCTCCAGACAGACTCCTTTTCTTTATGTTGTAAACTCAATAGGTATAGTCATATAGTCATCCACAAAAAGATAGAACCATACATATATATATATATAATATACGTATACAGAATATATATAGTACCATATTTATATGTAATATATAATGTTTGAGCATTTTGGTGGGATGTAATTTGGTAAACTCAATGGTCAACCATCCCACTGTATCAACCGTGACTGGGGGCCGAATAGTAAACCCCAAGAAGATGGAAAAGTACTTCATCACTAGTTTAATGGGATTGATTGTTTATTTTTTTTTGGATGACTATAAACTAAGATTGCTACGGGAACAAACATAACATGTTTGCATCTAGCTTAGCTGTGAAGATTTTTATCCAGCTCTGGTCCTGAATGGGGATAATTTTAGACTTTCTATGAGAAATTATAGGATAGTTATATATAATATAGCTATGAACATGCCTGATTTACCCTCTGGTAATACAACAGTTTGTGAACTGGAAGAATCACCAATTTCAGTAGGTAACCCATCGAATGGGTCATGGTTTTCATTGCAAACTATGAGATTACCAGAGGGTAGCCTGGTGCTTTGAAATATGAACAGTCCATGTCTGTTGGTGGTTTATGATGGCTATTTTTTGGTAAAATCCCCCCGGAAGGTACCTAGTTTCGTAGCTGGTTCATGGTTTATAGAGGTTGATTCCCCAGCTATTGTACGGTTTTTGGAGGTTGATTCCTTCGTTGATTCCCCCAGTATGGTAAATTCAGACTGTGGATGGTTGCGAAATCCTGCAGCAGTTGATAGGTGGTAAACATTCCCATTATTTCAATGACCATTTCAGGAACCTAAATAGAAGTACCTGCCATATATAAGGCCTATGTAAATTATGTAAAGGAATATTCCGACAAAATACGGTCCAAAATATGGTACTAACGTACCGCCATTTTAGGATCTTTTTTATTCCCATTGATTATTTGCAGTTGATAGGCGGAATTTCATCCCATTAAATTATATCCAATTACTATCCATTACCCTCTTGTAATTTAACTATAGCTATAGAAAATTGCCTATTTAGTTCGTTGATTTACCGAACTTCAAGATGGGTGGATCTTTCCGCAGCTATGTAAACGTTTACCAGAGGGTATAAGTCCAATAACTATATGGTTTATAGGTGATATATCGAACTAGTTAATGGGTTTATAGGTGATATATCAGAGGGTAAATCCCATTAAATTCCCATTAAGTCACCATAAAATCCCATGAATTCCCATTAAAATCCCATTAAAATCCATTACAGTATTCATTTCAGGTTTCAACCATCGGACCATCGGATTTCGCAAGCGTCACCACGACCCGAGGTGAACAGCCTCAGCGGCAAGTGCTTTGAATCCGACGGGAGTGGCTTCACCTGTGCCGCAGGGCGTGCTGGGGAAGTTTGGGCCAGGTTTTTTTGAAGGAAAAGATCGGAAAATCCATGGAAGATATAGGAAAATCATAGGAAAATCATAGGAAAATATAGGAAAATATAGGAAAAACATGGGAAGATCATGGAAACAGTCCAGATTTTGTCAATCTTCAAAAACAATGAAAGTCGAACATAGATACTATACTATATGATCCTATGACCAATTCTGAAACTCGAAAGGTAAGAAAGACTTGTTGAGTGAGTATCTTTTTGGGAAGGTGTGATATAAACTAACTTAATCAACGATTCTAGTCGTTTTTTAGGTGCCACAATTTGGTGATTTGAGAAGAACAACGTGGGAAATGATTCAAGGCAAACATCGGAGTTTCAGTTTCACAACACCGGTTACATATATCATATATAATAACATACAATGGTTGCGATGAACATCTCTAGCATCTCTAGCATCTCTAGCTACAATTGTTACAAACCCTTTTGTTGTGACTCCCAGATATCATTCTGAGATATCAATCGGATGCCGCCGTCTCCATCAGGTGGGTCAAATTTGGGACCCTCCGAGATCCCATATCCCTATGTTTTGGAATGGACAGACTTGTTGATTGGGAATACATCATCTGGTTGGTGGTGACTGGAACCATGGAATTCCAAGATGACTTTCCCATCATATTGGGAATGTCTGTCATCATCCCAACTGACGAACTCACTCCATGATTTTTCAGAGGAGTAGGTAGCCCCCACCAACCAGCAAACATCGAAGTTTGGGACAAAAGAACGGCAATTTTTCGACGATAAATCAACTTTCGAAAGGTTCAATTCAACCAACTGTCGATGATTAGATTAGATGAGCTTCGTAGCTGGGTTTGAAAACCCTTCCCGATCACTGTTCCCATATCTTCCCAAATCATTTTCCCATTGGTTTATGAATGTTTATGATGTCAGCTGTGCCTAGAGATACTCCATTTTTCCATATAGTTTTCCCATTTATTGATGAATGTTCCTTCGCTTTTCCCCCATTTTTTCATATTTTTTCCATGGATCCACAGCGATTTCTCCCCCCATGAAATGGAGGTGATGCCGGTCCTGAGACAGTGGTCTGGGATCCAGATGCTCCCTGCGGAGACGGGACCCATTCGACTGTGCAGTGCACGGTGATAGAAATGGGAACCGTGAAGATTTTAAGCCTTCCCAGCCATAAAAATGGTGATGACTTGGGATGGTTTATGATGATCAATCCATTAGCTATAGAAAATGGATGAACATGATCCATTTATAGATGAGAAACATGATGATTTACACAACTCAAAGATGGTAATTCATGTTCTGGTTGGTGGTTTGGAACATGAAATTTGTATAAATTTATGACTTTCCCATCATATTGGGAATGCCATCATCCCAACTGACGATTCGTCATATTTTTCGGAGGTGTAGGTCAACCACCAACCAGTGTTTGTTGGGATCTGTGGCCCCCTAAACCATCCTAAATCTATCGTGAAATGATGTGAACTGCACTTCCACTTCTGCAAAGTTGGGGATTTTTATGGATTTTTTCTCACGAAAAAACCTTGGGCTTTGTATAAATAACATGATGATTCGAAAGATCATGGGGACAGAATGGCAGTGGCTTCACCGTAAAGGAGGATGAAACCACCTAAGGTTCGTGGGGATATGGTGCCTTATTTCTAAATATGGTGTTAGGGTACCCCAATAGCTGGATGGTTTACAATGGAAAATCCCACAACAATTGATGATTTGGGGGTACCCCCATTTCAGGAAACCTCCATATAAATATGTTATGTCCAATAATAACAGATGGACCTCCACAGCCAAGTACGAAACGAGAAGCTAAAGAGTTTCAGGATGCCCAGGTATGTTTGAAACCGGCTGGTATCTCTTTTTTTCTGGATGCTGTTCCGAACATTTTTTTTCATGTTTTTTCTGATGTTTTTTTTTTGTTTCCATGATGGTGTTTCGATGTTTTCCAGTGGATGGTCATGGTGCAGGAAAGCCTACATTCACGCAGCACCCAATGCAGGGAGCGCCCCCATGACAGCAGGTGGACCAGGGACGATGTGTGACCGGTTTGACCGTGAGATACAAATTGTATATTTTGATACGGTATGCTGTTCCATTATATATTTCCCCACCTGCCAGGTGAGGGTTGTTAGATTTTATCAGAGTTGTTCTTCTCCTCCTCGGCTAGCTCTTCGTAAAGTAATTTGAGACATTTTGAAAAACATCGCAGGTGATGTTTTCACCTGTCAGACAGATCTGAGTGAACCGACTGGGGATCCGAGAAAGGGGGCCCCGGTCATCCATTTCCGGGCGAATCTTCGAAAGCAGTTGCTGAATCGAAAAAAAGCTATGATGGGATGACCAGAAACCATGATAACCATGTACCAATGGTTGTTTTATTACCCGGCCTGGTTTTTACGTTTACAGTTTGCGAAGTGGAAAAATCCACCATGTTATAGCTGGGTACATCCAGTATTTCTATGACCATAGCACATGCTGATCATCCCAACAGTGAATATGGAGAATCTTCCAGTTCATTCAATGTTGATCCACAGGTGTAGATTCGATTGGATACGCTTAGATATGAGTAGATGAGAGTAGATAAGATCAGATGGATGGACAGATAGATTAGATAGATTAGATTAGATTAGATTAGATTAGAGAGATAGATAGATAAATGGACTATAACCGTGATTTCACATCAATTGCGAAGCAGATAGATTTTGCCACCTTGAAACCATCCCAAGCCGCTGAAGCCGCTGAGGCGCAGGGAAAACGGTCCACACCTATTTCTCGGCCACCGTGAAGAACCCTGAGCAGTTCGCTTCGCTGGTTGGCACCTGCGCTCCGTCGCTTCACTCAGACGAGGAGAATCCACTGCCTGGTACTGCCTGGTAAACTAAACATATAGTAACATAGCTATTGAAAATGGTGATTTACCCATTAAAGATGGTGATTTTCCATAGTTACGTTAGTTTACCAGAGGGTACTGCCTGGTTTATCGGATTAGTATATATACAATATAGAAAAATAGCACCTGGTAAAAATTGGTAATCCTCAGTTTATATAATAGAATCCAATAAGAGGGATTAGTATAGGAGTTTTTTTGGTCATTACCCAAACTATTTGGGACTATGATAAGCCATAAGAACCATCCAAACTGAAAATTCCAAAATAGTATTACTGAACATATCATATGCTTATATAATAATAATAATACTGATAATGCTTATCTTACAGTCATAACTGAAAATTCCCATCCCTCTGTAATACTGGTTCATTACCCAAACTATGATAGCCATGAAAATTCCCATCACTGTACTTATTGTGATACCTATGAACCAGTCTTACAGTAGGGATGGGAATTTTCATGACCCAAAGATCCAAGGAACAAAGCCGAAGAAAGCATTTTTTGTTTGTCGGAAGTATGAAAATTTAGGGAGTCATCCAACAATGAGCCTATGTCAGCTTGATGAATTATGTAATCTATGTATTCAACCAAATTTCTAGGATGGATTGTGGTGGATGAACGTGGATGATTCATTTCTTTGGGCCAATCTTCCGGGTAAATCAGATTCTGGCCAGATTGGATCTTGCGGTGAGGCCAGCCAGTTGCAAGTTGCCAAACGATATAAACTATAGCGATAATATCTCCCATAAAGTCTATATTACTTACTATAGCTACTGTATATCTCCCATAAACTATAGTAACTATAGCTATAGTTATCTTTAGACCCTCTGGTATTTCTATCATAAGTATCAAACATCACCATGCTATGGCTAAGGTCCCCGGTGGCGATTGGACCTATGACGTCCTGGCAGGTCCGACCGGTCACGGGGGATGGTTGAGTCATGGAGGGTTTGATGTTTTACCCTCTGGTAATTTAACATAGCTATTGAAAATGGCCATAGAAATAATGGATTTTCCCATAAAAAATGGTGATTGTCCATAGTTTTTTGTATGTTTACCAGAGGGTATGTGGAAAAAAACGGATCAAGGCCCCAAGAATTTATGGGGTTGAAACATGTTGAAACCAATAATTAAGCAGTTTTAACGATGTTCTATGAAAAAAATGGGGTTATCATTTTTGTCGATGGTGCAGTGTCCAATCCTTGAGACCCTGAGACATATCCTAGCCATGCCAATATTGGAGGTGTACTTTTTGGGTTTATGTGCACTTTGATGACTTATCTATTGATTCATAGCAATATTGGGGATCACTTTACCTATGACCCTCAGTAATGAAACGTGGCAAGCGAACGGCTCTTGTCGTTACAGAAAAATATGGAGGCTTCAACGGGGAAATTATCGAACTATATAAATGGCCCAGATTCATACAGTCGGCATGTTGCAGGTAAGTGAATTCTTATAATTTAGCCAGATTCATACATTATCAATGAATTGGTTGATTTATGCACACTTATCCGACATTGATTGATACCAATATTCATGATTTTCATCTTTTCAACTACTCTGTGTAGACAGTCAGACAGTCGTATGCGAGCCATGATAGTTACAGGCAGTTGGCGCCGGACAAATTCGCCTCACCAGCTGTGTTTGCTGACAAAAATGGGGTGTGCGAAACATTGCGTTTTTGTTGTTATACTGATATGGTTTTTGTGTAGATTGTGGTGAACTGGAAGATGGACAAGGGCTATTCCAACATGTTTGAACGCCTGTTTGGACAAAGACTGACACAACATTCTTGTTGCGTTAGTCATTGTCTTTATGGCTTCACAATCCAAAAAAATGTGATTTCCCTCCAAACAAAACTGCCTGGTCGTTTCAAACATTCCGAACATGTCCGTCGAAGAATGGCTTTTGGGCGGCTCAACCACAAACCACAGACGAGTTCTGTGAGAACGTAGTCCCAATAATTGTTGCTTCATGAGCATATGAGCCTTGTTTTGTTGGGTTTAGAAATTATGGTTGAGAAAAAATACAGTTCTTGAAATTCTCAACCATATTCAACCATTTTTTTTAATAGTTCCAATATGGGTCAGTCTGAAATTATGGTTTAGGATCTTTTTTTTGGTGCTTTGCCCGACTTTCAGACTGACCCATATTCCATGATTGGTTGAATCATGTTGAATCCCTATTTCTGTTGATGGTTGAAGTTGAAACCCTATTTTGATGTTAATGGTCCGTATTCTTGATGGTGAAACCAAGCTAACTTCCAAGTTTTCATGGTGAAAATATGTGAACAATTGTGAACAATTGTTGGGAAATTAACTTCCAAGCTAATTTCCTAACGAAATCACCATTTTTCCCAGTTTCCCAATTTTTCATGGTGAAAATCCCATCGGAGCGATAGCATGTTCAGAACGCATGACGACTCAGGTGGCGGACACCCGGCGAGGTGGGAGGTGCCAGGAGGCAGCCTGAGGCGCGGTTCAGCGCGTGGAAAAACGGATCCCAAGAATTTATGGGGACAATATGCTGGTTATTTAACAGTTCGCCATGGTATAGATGGCCCATAGAAATAGATGGTTTACCTATTAAAAATGGTGATTTTCCATGGCAAACTGTTAAATAACCAGATGGTAATATGCTGGTTGATGGTTTGGAACATTTTCTATTTTCCATAGATCGGAAATAATGATCCCAACTGACGAACTCATATTTTTCAGAGGGGTGGCTCAACCACCAACCAGATATGATAATGGTGTATATACATTGATTATATGCTAACAATATCTATCAATTATCATTTCTTTTTTTTAAAGTGATGTATAGTGATGTACTTTGTTCTACTTAAAGTATTTGAGCAACTACATTGGGTAGTATATACAATGGATTTAATTTTTTATGTACAATACGACCAACATCGAATGGATATTGATAGAAAAATCGGACATGTGCCGAAAAATAGTAGATCCAATTTGTGAAATCATCAAAGGTGGCGTGGCCAATGTCGGGATTTTGTTGGGATATCAATGGGATCAACCCGCCTCAGAAGGGTAATGGATAAAGAAAGGAACAACATAAATTTTTGACCAGTGGATGGTTCATCCACCGAATTTGAGCAATCTTTAGATTTGATGACAATGAGGAACAAATGGGGGGACTGAAACAGCAAAAATGGAGGTTGAACCAGTCATAATGGGGACATCTTCTACAAACTTTGGATTCGAAGGTGATTGAGGTTGTGGAGGTCCATTTTCTAAGCCCCCAATCTTTCTCAAGACCACTGGAAAGTCAAGCTTCAGTGCCAAACGTGGCACTCCCTAGTACTGTAATGTACTGTAGTACTGCTGTGTTTTCGCTACTTTGCAACCCATATGGTGTCTGGTTGGTGGTTTGGAATATGTTTTACTTTTCCATAGATTGGGAACAATAATCCCATTTGACTTTCATATGTTTCAGAGGGGTGGCTCAACCACCAACCAGATATGGTGTCATCTTTTTGTTGTATCTCATCTCCAGTATTGGTACTGGACGGTATTGGGGTTAACCCCGCCGTTTCTGTCGTTGCTTCCGGGTCCAGGGTGACCAGGGTGACGAGCAGTGAGCGGCCAGACATGTCCATGTTCTCTACTGGTGGGGAGGTCAAGGTTGGGAGTGTAATGGATCAAACTGGGAAGTTTCAAATGTGAACTTTTTTTTTCCATCCAAAAAGACATGGGATGATGATTTTCACGAAACATCACGAAACTATGTCTATAATATTCTATAATATGTAATATATTATATATATACATAATTTTGCGATGAGTGATGGGGTGGCTCAAGTATCAACCAGAAAACCATCTGCAAGCTACAATTGATGGACTGTAACCATTTTTTTGGTCACATCCTGCCAAAAAAATCCAAAAAGATCCAAAACGCCCATCCGCCATTGAGAAATTGTGTGGCCACAGGAGATCTCACTTCCACAGAAGATGGATGATGTACATAGAAGTTTGAAAAAAAAAATCGAGCCGCCGAGCCCAGCTAGAGGGTCTTTTTCTCTTGCAGGTGGTGAAAACGTGGGTCAAGTTGATCCCTTCCAGAGATTTCGTTACCGTCCCAGTGATCTCTTCATTTTTGGGGCCCCAATCGGAGATTTCATGGGCGGAAGGGTCGACCTGAGCGATTTGGATGGTGAGTCATTTCTACTAAGAGTAGCCCATTCCCAAAGATCAACGAAATATGTGAGGCTCTCAAAGAATTGAGCCCCAAAATTTTACCTATTTTTTCCATGGTATAATGTGGTGAACCCAATGGTATCCCACCACAAATAGGTGGTATAAATAGTAAGATTTATAAAGCATCCCCATGGTAGTTGTGGCATTGGGTTGCGCAGATCCCCTCCCAAAAAATGGTGCATCCCATTCCAAGGAGCGCATCCGTTCATGCACTTTGAAGGGTTACACCAGCGGAGCGTTGCCTGTAGGGGAACCCAGGGGGAATGTCACCCAGTCTCATCCAGTTGAATGATTTTGGATACTTACCCTCTGGTAATTTAACGTAGCTATTGAAAATGACCATTTATAGTGGATTTACCCATTAAAAGTGGTGATTTTCCATAGTTATGTTAGTTTACCAGAGGGTAGTAGTAGGATGCAGTATAGGGATTGGAATGTATTGGGGGATGTATATCTTTATGTAAAACAAATTTGCATCAATTTGCTGCCAGAATTGTGACCATGAACATAGTAACAAAACTGCTATGAAGAATTCCTGAAGTCCGCAACTCGTCCGCAACTCGTCCGTACTTCTTTTGGAGCCTTTCCAATGTTTCCATTGCAGCATAGATGGCTGCAAAGCCACAACCCTCTGGTAAACTAGCAGTTTGCGAACTTGAAAATTCCCATTTATAGTGAGTTTTCCCATTAATTATATAATAGCATGGCGATTTTCCATAGTTATGTTAGTTTACCAGAGGGTATCTGAGCAATGAATGATGGAAATCTAACTTTAGGGACCTCGATCCACAAAGTCGGAGAGCTGCCGCCGGGCTTTATTTTGTTTTGTTTTCCTATTCAAAGCGTACGAACCGTAAGATACAACCGCAGTCACCAGGGAAATTAAATGGTGGAAATCTCACAGGAAGTTTCTTGGCCCTTTCTTCTTTGCAGTAGTGGGATATATTACATTGTCTATACGGTAAAGAAATGGACAGCATGAAGAATTGGCGCAGTTGCTTGCTGCAACAGATCGGGGGTAGAAATCTGTATAATTCTGTTTAATGTGTAATGTTAGTTTTCCGCAGAAATTCTATCAGTCCAAAACATGTATATACAAGTTTTTCTTTCCCGTGCAAGGATCCATTCTACCTCATATTTCCATGATATTTTTTCTCGCAATGATATTGGCTTGTGGAAGCAGCTATTTAATGGGGTTCTGGACACCTCTGCAATTCCAGCTGAACTGGAGAGGTGTTTGAATTTCGGGGCACTCTCCTCTGGCCTGGTCGTTGTGATGAAGAACTTGAACAACCAGCTGGTGAGAAATCAACATTCAGAGTTGGTTTCGGTTTGCAAACCATATTTGGCTTTTGACATGGCCAAGGTCCATAGGTCAATCCGGCGGTTTTGCTGGTGGTAATAATAGCAGTAGCAGTAGTAAGTCTAGTTGTAGTACCAAAAAAAATGTATATAATGCCAACATCGGATTAATCAACCCCCCCGGGGTTTATTAATCCTAACTTGACATTAATACTGTTGCGTAGTACTACAAGTCGTCTGTTTCCTGATCCGTGCATTCCTCTGAACTGCCGTTCCGCCTGCCAAGCAATTGCAGTACTGGAATGGGACCCAAGTACGACTGTATTCTTTGTTCATTTAGGGGTTTCCATAAATGGGAATACCGGAATACCCCATAGCTGGATGGTTTATTTCATGGACAATCCATCTATAAAATGGATGATAACTAGGCGTACCCCTATTTCAGGAAACCTTCATTTATCACCAGTGGCTTCTGAAACACTGCAACACTACTCAACCAGATAGAAGGAAATTCCAGAAGGGTTCTGGCCAATTTTCACGATGACTACTCTTTATATATACGTACGTTTTTGCTAACCTGTTTGCAATATTTAATCCACTGTCTTAACAAAGAAAAGATGAACGCCATTAATAAATTCAATCCAGCCAACATTTTACAGCTCAATCCATTGAGAATATTCATATCATTTCACACCTCCAATAATTAATTATATAATATATATTCAAGTATCTTGATATATCTACAATATAGATATAATTATCAAGATATCAAGATAACTATTTTCAATAGTCATATTCAATTATATCTTGATATATCTATCTATAACAATTATCCATATAAATTAATCCAGGAATCGTGATATATCAAGACCTTAATAATCAATCATGATTATAATATCTACAAAATACTGTTCAACATGGATAAAATCGAACAGTACTTTCTAGACCTTACATAATTAATCATAATCATATCTAATAAATACTGTTTAAATATCTAGACCTTACATAATACCCTCTGGTAAACAGCCACATAACTATGGAAAATCACCATGCTATTAATGGGTAAATCAACTATTTCTATGGCCATTTTCAATAGCTTTTTGTATGTTTACCAGAGGGTATCGAGATTTAGAGACCTCTTGAATCATTTTGTGACATCGCCGGAATCATGTTGACCAATCCCAAGGTGCAGTTAATCACCTGGACCTGCGACGAGTCGCTCTGTCTGGAGCTGTTGCCCGGCGTGGGCGTGGTTTCTTGGACGCCCAGAGTGGGACGGAGGACTTGGGGGCTGAGTTCGATCTTGTATGATAGATATTATAATATATATATAGATATAGTTATATAGTTATATATGTATAATTATATATATATATATATATACACATATTCAGTATATTATTGGATACTGAATAGGATATTGAACGAGATATGTGTTTTTATGGACTATGGAATGGGATGTTACCAACAAAACAATGGATTTTCCACCAGCCACAGTGGGAATATCATGGAAACTCAATGGCATATGGAGCAGGAGATAACCAATATATGACTCAGGGTTTTCCAGAAATGACGCGTTTGTCCCCAATGTATGGCAATTTTTTTCGTGGGGAAAATTACTGTCTTAATCTGGGTTACCCTCTGGTTAACATACAAAAAGCTATTGAAAATTGCCATTTATAGTTGATTTACCCATGAAAAATGGTGATTTTCCATAGTTATGTGGCTGTTTACCAGAGGGTAAACCACCCATTTTCCTGGGAATGGTAACCATACCACCTATCAAAATGGTAATGACTGGGGGATGGTGAACCAATGGATTTAGATTTAGAGGTAGTAAAACAATGCCATGTTTACCATCCCCCAGAAAAATCACCATTTTGATAGGTGGTATGACTGGTTACCATTCCCAGGAAAATGAGTGGTAAATTGGCATTGCTTTACCCACATGATGTGGGATTTATGCTTGATTTAAGTGCTAAGAATGATTGGATTTGGATATGAAATGATATGAAGATGTATATGAACTATGAGGATTTTTTTGTCATCTAGAGATATCTACAGCAAGTACTTGCAATGTGGAGATGATTTGATGGAGGTGGGGATTTGTGCCAGTGGTAACAAATCCAGGTGGATTTGAGGACATTTGAGTGCCTAGAAGGATACTTTTCTACGTTTATTTTAAATGATGATCTTCGTACCACTCTATAGAATACTATATATGTTGAGATATTTTGAGTGGTTGAAACATGTAAAAAACCACTTTACCCTCTGGTAAACATACAAAAAGCTATTGAAAATGGTGATTTAGTTCGTGGATTTACCCATTAATAGCATGGTGATTTTCCATAGTTATGTGGCTGTTTACCAGATGGTAAACCACGTTAAACAAGCCCCTTTTTGTTCGGTGAACTTTGCTGCGGCCTCCGCTTGCATCTGAGGTGGTCCATGATGGGGATCTTATGGACCCGACCGACCCAGAGGAGATTTTTTCAGCTGGCTGAACGACTGAAACATCCGATGAACAATGGATGGTTGGATTGGATGGTTTTTCTCGTGGAAAATCCTATGAACAATGGATGATATGGATGGTTTATAGTGTTTTTCTCGTGGAAAATCCTAGATGGGATGAAACATTTTGTTTGGATAATTCCAACAAAAGCCATGGGAACGGATTTTATGACTGTTCGGAAAGCCCACACGATTCGATGATGAAATGGCGCAATTCGATTCTGTTGGTGAAGCCTGGGATGGGGATCTCACCTGCAAAGATGCCGTGAGGATGACGAGAGGGTCATTCCAGAACCCAACGTGGTCCTTGGGTTGCAACTTTCATGGCTGGTTGCTGTGCTGAGATCAAAATATTCATCAAAATGAACCCGAGATCCCAAGAAAAGTGAAATTTCAGATCTGAAAATTGATGCAAAAGTGAAATCTGTACTCAAGATTGATGATCAGAGAGGATTGATAAATTTTAATAAGATGTGAGAACTGCTGACGGCCTGACGGCAATCCCAGATCTATCCCCACGTCTGCTGACAGCATGGCTGGCTTGGGACCCAATTTCTGGTGGGGAAATCCCTATCAAGTCCCAAAAATTACTGGGTAAACCGGTAAACCGATCTTATATGATCTTATTTTGTCTATCTCTATATATATATTTAAGGGCTGCCGCCCCTGCCGCCGACCCCGGAAGCAAGTATGGTGGATTAGCTACATTTGGTTACTTGTTGAAGCAGGGAAATCTTGGTACCAACCTAAGAAATATATCAA
>Ga0126342_10004252_pt1:0-15000 | contig 24302 bp, 23 predicted proteins | sample Cyp1metagenome_FD_92528 | JGI IMG/M metagenome (GOLD analysis project Ga0126342, IMG submission 92528) | Coral microbial communities from Lord Howe Island, Old Settlement Bay, Australia - Cyphastrea 1 metagenome | ecosystem: Host-associated > Invertebrates > Cnidaria > Coral ...
GTAAAGCTCTGGAGAATTGGCAGGCTCACTCCTTCTACGTAGGCTCTGGTTGAAACATCTGTCAAATATCAAGCTTTGAAGAATGCTTGGCAGGACCACTTCTTCCAGACTCTGGTTGGAACACCAGCCAAATGTCAAGCTGTGAAGACTGCTTGGAAGGGCCACTCCTTCCAAGCTTTGGTTGAAACACTAGCCAAATGTCAAGCTTTCAAGACTGCTTGGAAGGGCAACTTGTTTCAGGGTCTGGTCGAAACTCAAGCCAAATGTCAAGCTTTTAAGATTGCTTGGCAGGGCAACTCCGTCCAGGCTTTTGTTACTTGTTAAACTTACTTCCGAACTTCAAGGTCTTAAGACTGCTTGGCAGAGTCATTTCGCCCAAGCTCCGATTGTAATTGCAGCCAAATGTCAAGCTTTGAAGACTGCGTGGCAGGGTCACCTGTTTAAGAGTCTGGTTGAAATCATCTTCAAATGTCAAGCTCTGAAGAGCATTTGGCAGGGTTACTCCTTCCAGGCTCTGGTTGAAGCAAATGTCAGGCTTTGAAGACTGCGTGCAAAAGCCAGCCTTTCTAGGCTTTGGTTGAAATCATTGCCAAATGCAAAGCTTTTGAGACAGCTTGGTAAGGCGACTCCTTCCAGTCTCCTGTTGAGATTGCTGCCATATATCAAGCTTTCAAGGCCCTTGGGGAGATGTTCTAAATTACGCGGGGCACCTGTCACACCTGCTATCCGCGTTACCCCTTCCAAAGCAAGCTCTCCCTCCGGAACCGGCAATCCTCGGATAAAACACCAAGCAGCCTTGCCCACAATGCCTTGCTCTTGCAAGGTTTGCTGCATGACTAGTGGTGAATCAAGGTGGGGTGCGGTGCTTTGAAACCATCTTGTAAACCTCCCGACCCATTGCAGAACGACTGGGTTTTAACGACTGCATTCTTCGCCATTCCGCGGTGAGTTGAGTGATGAGACATGCCAATCATATATTGGCCATGCCTTCTTTTTTGAATAAACTGCCAGATGTCTATGTTTCAAAAATGACAATGATCACCAAATTGAGTTGTTTTGTGGGATTTGAATTTCAGGATGTTTGTGTATGAAATGTCATGACCTATGATGACATGTGACATGACTCAAGATGTACCCACACCTTCCTGGATAGTCTCTGCAAAATGATGTGGACTTCTTGCAGTCTTAATGTCGTAAATACAATGCCAGTTTCGAAAATATATTCATCTTTATTTGCAGCAAAGAAGTGAACCCTCAAACTCATTGAACTACAATTGAAGCACAGCAAGACATGCTCCAAATTTTGACCAAATGTGACATCGACGAAAACTGCCGTCCCGTGAAAAACTGTTTGCAAGACAAACGGGTCATCATCTCATTGGTTTGACACAAATCAGATACATGTCCAACACATTAAATCGTTATCAATTATATCATATTTGCACATATTTGCATATGATTGGTGAAATACCCACTATCAATGGTGATTATCATATTCCCATATATTCACCATTGATAGTTACTTGGTTTACCAAACTCTTAGTTTACCAGAGGCTAACCATCAAAACCTTGTCCAAGTGGCGCAACTCGCTGTCACGCAGCTTTGAGACGTGGTCGCGCAAACCTTTCCGGTGAAATCAGAGGAGTTTGAAGCGGAATACTACGGTGACCTTACCCAGGCAACTGGAGCTAAGGTGAACACCCCAAACTGATGGGATATGTGATATGTATATATATACATATATAAATATTTACATATGTATATATATATGTATATATATACATATATACATGTGTATATATATATATACATATATATATATACATATGTAAATATTTACATATATGTTACATATACATGCATATATATATATACATAGATACATGTATATATATATATAGAATATATATATATATACATACATAATATACATATATATATGTATGTTGTTTTCATTAATTAGTTGATGCACCCCCCACAGATATCTCAATCGTGGGTCAAATTTCGAGTTCCATGTGAAATATCCCAAATTCCGGCAATTTATTTGGGTTGCTTGAATTTAAACCACTCAGATTAAAACCATCATTTGGATTTGGTCTGCCGGCTGGGTCTAATCCTGAGAAATTTTGCTTCTTTGCGTGCTTGGAATTGCTCAAGGAAACCAGCCAAAACAACAAATATGTGCACTAAATTCCCTCCTTGTCGAGCAATTAACCAGTGGGAAGCAAAATCTTCAATCCAGCAGTACTCACCAAAGATCTACCGAGCATTCGGGGAATGGATGGAATTGTGGATTTTCCTTTGGGGCCGCGGGTCATTGAGGATTCTTTGGTGTCTTGGGGCCCCAGTGGTTTTGGATACCTGTGTGTGACATTGGATGAAAGTAGCATGGTTCTACCGCATCAGTAGACTGTGAAATTGCAAATAGATGCAAATAGTAGTTATTACTACATAAGTTTGCAATACTTTTTAAAGATACGTCCTTCAAAGGGAGATCCAAAAGCAAATCCTGCATCAAGACAAACCATCGAACTGCAGATTCATCACCCAGCTAGATTAACTAGATTAATGGAAACGTTGACACAGAAACCTGTACAAAAAAAGGGAACCACATGGTACAGTAGTATCCTTTCCTACTAATCTGTGAATGAAGGAACATCTGTATGTATGTATGTATGTATGTATGTATGTATGTATGGTACATAAAGAAATAATATATATATATATAAATATATTATGTATATTATGTATATATATATATATTAAGTATATCATTTAAATTTATATATTATGAATATTATGTAAATATAAATAAATAAATATATATATATATACTACGTATATTATGTATATATAAATATATATTATGTATGTATATATATATATATGTGTGTTATATATAAACATGTTATATATTATATATATATGTTATATATATATATATATGTTATGTGTATATATATATATATTATGTATGAAAGTGTATATAAGAGTGATATTCTCATTTAGATTGAAGGACTATATAGGTAGCACTGTATCATAGTTACTAGATGTATACGTGTACTTCACACATAAGACTACCTGTATGTGCACTTGTATAAAAATACAAAAACGTGATTGTTACACATCAGATATGTACGTAATACCGCAATATTCAATATTCTTGTTAATTAAACATATACATATATATATATTAACAATATGTGCGGATATACTATGATAAATATATACATATATATATATATTTATATATATGGGGTTCCCTGGAATGGGGGTACCCCAATAGCTGGATGGTTTATATTGGGAAAAATCTATAAATGGATGATTTGGGGGGTACCCCTATTCTAGGAAACCTCTGTATACATATATAACTATTATTATAAGAGGTGATGAGATACAAAAAGATATAATAAGATGTAGTAAGGTTAGTAAGGCATGAAAAATTTAATATATATAATTATATATATATGTATAACCTGGACCTGGAGATGAACCAGGTCTCCAAGCCGTCGATGGCAGAGACCACGCCGCTCACCAACTGGTCCTCAGCAGTCGTCGCTTGAGCAACGAAGAGAAATGGGAATTCAACATGACATACAGATGATATCGGAGGGTTATCCAATTTAGGATCCTGGGATGGCCATTGATTTATACCTGGGATCCACGAAACTGGGACTCCGGAACCACCTCTCCGCAGGCGCCCTGAAGTTCGGGACTTGGAGGCTCCTGGCGGATGGGCGCATGGATGATGTCACCAAACAAAGGGCACACATGTTGGGGATTGAACCAAGAAATACGAAGAAACCTTGGGATATAAAGCATACAGTGATGATATAATGGGATAAATGACAGTTTAATATAAAAAATTACTATCAAGTACTGAACAGTGTATTGAGGCATTGGGTACCATTCCAGTGGGTTTGTAACAAAATAGAAAGGTTCAGAAACAACAATGGAGGTATAAAACCAGCCATGATGGCAATATAGTGGGGCATAAGAAGAACATGTATATATATATATATAATTTCATATAACCTGAAGTACTTGAGATGAGCTTTTCCAGAGATGGGGTATAACCCGAAGAAATATATATATATATATATATCTTTGTTTGATATGATAATCATATTAATCTGGCCGTAAACCATTCCCAGTGTTGCTTCTAGAAAAAAACAGTTAAGTTGGACTGTACCTGCTAAGTTGGATTATACCAGCTAAACAAGTGGGCTACATTTCAGCCATCCAAACCATAGCTGGTGATATCACTGTACTGATCAAGAGCGTTGATCATTTAATACGTTGGTCCACTATGCTTGATATTTGCTAGCAGATTTGTTCAGATAATTTGACGAATCGAATCAAGCATAGTTTATATGTATATCATGTTATATCAAGGGCCTGCTGTGTTTTATGTTCCAATCATTGTTGAGACATGTTCATACTATATAACTGATCAACTAATGACCAATAAGTTTATAGGAACTAGTTTACATATAAGTTATAAGAATGGTATATCCACGATAAACAATCAGGTTTGCCTTGTTGATTCACCCAACCTATATATCATCTGCCTGATATTTTTCGACTTGTACATAGGCCTGATTTACGCAACAACATAGCAAACACATGCAAACACGATAAAGTATCATTAATGTAAAGAACCAACATCTGGATTCAAACAATCCGCTTCCCCCCAAAAAAAATGCCAAAAAGCTCGGTGTATGATGCCGCAAATGACTGGCCCTGAGACCAAACCATGGGGCTTCAGTTCTTTGAGTTTTTCCTAAATGTTTTCGGAACTGTTTCCATCCATACAATATCTCAGGCATCACGGGGTCTACAGAGCGCTCCAACAAAAGCTGGCAGTCTCACTTTTCTCCTGTCACTTTTTTCCTCTCACTTTCCTCCGACCCAGCCTTCTTTCATTCTTCGCCCCTACGAGCCCTGTGAACCCTACGATTTGCGTAGGTGAAAATTCACGAGAGTCTCTGGCTGGTTCTGGGCAAATGATTTCATCAACCTGAGAGTTCCTGCATCACGAGAATGGCAAGTTGCTGATTCTATCTGCGGTTGCCACTGAATACACACACTCACTCACTTACAGTACTACAAATCCAACTTGTTTCTCAACCATGAGATTGACTGATGATGTTCCGGTGATATTGACTACTGTATCATTTATGGAATTATTTATGGGGTGTGAGGTTGGCCATAAGGTATCCAATGATAACGCCCAAAGGGATATATGGAATCAACATGTTTTTCTAGTTGATTTTGATTTTTACATAGTTTTACTACTTCCAGTGCAGTATATCTTTTTGGTGGTTGCTGTGAACACGTTTCAAGCTGTACATAGGGAAAATTAGGGATGCATGATTCATGATTCACAAACACATTTGCTTTTTGAAACTACCACTCTGAAAACATGTGTTGTCGTTGGAATGTTCCATCCCCATTTTGATTGATTAATGAGGCGCGAAACATCACAGATCCTCCTGCCCACTTCTGAGCATCACAGATTGTGCGCATGGTTTTCCACCAAAATTATCGTGTGCCGTAAAAAAGACACTATACTGGTTCGTTAGTACATATCCCTATTGGTTATAACCATCCCTAAACCAGTCATAGTATTATATATATATACATATACATATATATATATATATACGTATAGCTAATCTAACTCCCTATAGGAAAACCAATCAACAAAGGTATTTTTAAGGTATTTTTCATACATAAAATCACCGTTTTTTCCAGAGGTTTCCAACAACATCTGCCCTGCATGGGGTCGCTTTACGGGACCGCTGTTGCCGCCGTTGCCGCCGTTGCCGCCGTTGATGTGGATCTCGCCGGTCACCTGAGATACCTGAGATGCCCAAGGACCATGGCTATGGATGGCTATGGATGGCTATGGTGACAAAAAACAAAAATATGGTACTAGAATATGATGAACCATGATATCAGGTATGTATATAATAGATTTATATGTAACAAATGTCAACATGTACATGGAATATCTCCAGCACTCAAAAACTGCTGGATTTGGGATCGCTTGGAATGTTTTTTGGCTACGGGGCATAGCCAACTTTTTGGGATTCCCAGGATTCCGCCTGGCTGTCACCAGAGTTGGTATGTAGAGAGAACCCCCTTTTCAAACAGACCCAGAGGTCATAGTGTTGGTCATGTGCTCCATTTCAACATTTTGATCCAAATGCTTCTTGGTTGAATTCCCTCGTTTTTGTCGGTGAACAAATGGGAAATCCAATTTTTGATGGTGAAATCCCATGAAATATATCCCCTATCATCTCCATCAAGAATCATGTTAAATCATGTTATATAATATAAATCCCTATGTTTCTGCTAAAAAACCATCATGTTTCACCATTGTTCCTGGTTCAATCATATTGACACACCATGTTTCGTGGTTAAAACACCATGTTTCATGTTTCATTATTATGACCCCCATCTTTGCTGCTGAAGCCACGACCCGCGTCTCGCTGCGCCGGTCGAGTCGGAGTCATACGTCCTCGCGCTCCTCGGGTCATGCGGGCTGCAGTTCCACCGAGCGACCGCTGCCTGTCCTGTGGTCGGGCGCCGATGGCAGCAAAAGAAACCATCCGGCTTTGTGATGGTTTATGGGTTACATATCTTAAAATACTTCGGATGGTTGCGAAATCCTGCACCAGGGCAACTACTATAGTAAGTACGAAACATTGTACGGGAGTATAATGGGACAAACCATTTGCCAACTGGTGCATGATTTATTCCATCCACAGCCTGTTTAACATATTTATAAAATTGTGAAATGAGTGGGAAATGTATGTTTCAGCATCAACAGAAATATGAAAGTAAAGTAAACATATATGTAAACATGGTATAATATAAAAATATAGATATATGTATATATATATAATGTTTAAGGCATGTTTAAGGGGCAAAGATGGAGCCACACAAAGTTGTCAATCATGTTATTAAACCTCCTGTTATAGATAATTTTGCCATTGACCCCTCCAGTTATAGATGATTTTCCCATTCAAACCTCCAGTTATAGATGATTTTGCCATTGAACCCTCCAGTTATAGGCTGATTTTCCCATTAAAACCTCCAGTTATAGGATGATTTTCCCATCGAACCCTCCAGTTATAGGATGATTTTCCCATTGAACCCTCCAGTTATAGATTATTTTGCGCCATTGAATCCTCCAGTTATAGATGATTTTGCCATTGATTCCGTGCCACTTTTGGGTTGCTCAAGTCTCCTGGAGTCGTCTTTTGCATCGTCGAAGAGGATCTGCGTCGTCAGCGAGGATCGCGTCCGCGAGGGTCGCCGGATGCTCAGGCTGACCACCCTGGGCTGTCTGAGGTAACTTGAGGTGATTTGATCACCTGGAAAAAGGGATGAACAAGATGCAGCCCACGAACCCGAATGCTGACACGTATGTTAATGGTACAGATGTCGAAACACATGGATATGCAGTCACGCAGAACACTTTTCTGACCCAGTTTATTTGAACAGTCTTGCACATTTTTCCCCTGTTACCATACCAGTGCACCGTAGACTGCGGAATGTGGAAGAAGGTGGCGTGCGAAGTGTGGAGTGTGGAGTGTAGACTCTGGAGTGTAAAGTATGGAGTGTAAAGTGTGGAGTGTCAAGTGTAAAGTGTAAAGTGTGGAGTGCGGAGCGTAAAGTGTAAAGTGTAAAGTGTGGAGTGTAGAGTGCAAAGTGTGGAGTGTAAAGTGTAGAGTGTGGAGTGTAAAGTGTGGAGTGTGAAGTGTTAAGTGTAAAGTCTCGGGTGTAAAGTGTGGAATGTAAAGTGCAGAGTGTAAAGTGTAAAGTGTGGAGTGTAAAGTGTAGAATGTAAAGTGTAGAGTGTGGAGCGTGGAGTCTAGAGTGTGGAGTGTGGAGTGTAAAGTGTGGAGTGTGGAGTGTAGATACATGGTAGATAGATAGGTAGGTAGGTAGATAGTCAGAGAAAGAGAGCGACAGAGAGGAGACCTCAAGCACCTTTCGGTCCATCAGTGGCTTCGCTCTTCCATCCCTGATTCACAACAACCAACCTCGGTTTCCTATTTTTGAAGCTTCCGCCACCGCCTTGTGCGGTACTACTGGTATCATCATATGAATTCATTTCATGTCCTATTCAATCACGTTGTTTAAAAAAGCACATAATATTCCTTGATACCGATACCACCATGGTTGCTGATTAAATCCCATTGCCATTTGTGACCACAAAAAACAGCACACAACTTGCGCGCCCAGCAGCTCTTCATCCATGAGAGTAAAATTCAACACACCGCCTGAGCTGCAAAAATGTCACCCGGACAAGTTACGACAGTTGAGGGCGGGATTTGCTAATTCTGAATGCGGATCAGATTCGCATCAATCCAAATAGCATATGTTTTTTAATAATAGTTTAATACAAAAAAATAATCAAAGCAAATAATATGATCCAAGATATTGATAATTTAGTTGTTGGATGTTATTGGAATAATCATAATCACACCAACTATATCATCAAACACATGGGCTTGGCGCACTGGCGGACTGAACTGTTTGAAAAAAAACTTCGGAGTGATTCCACTGTCCGCGGAAGTCACATCAACTTGGCTGAGGGAATGCCGCATCCCGCATGGAACACAAAGCACACCAAGATGCTGAAAAAGTCACACATTTCCCAATCAAACTCCGACGATTTGTTGATAAATGATTGAAACAGCATATTGTGCAAAACTGCAAATCACCATGTGAACGCAAGTCGGACCATAGAAAGACAACTTACATTTTGGGTTGACATCATATGTTGATGAGAACGTCAATGTAAAATTCCAATGAACGCAAGTTTTAGCTGGATCATGAAAGTACTGGTTTGGAGGCACATTTCAGCTGGGTTTCTGGTGCCAAACCCATTGTGAACGCATGTTGCATGGGAATATCAAAACACAGATCTGGGGGCATGCTTGAATCTGTCTTTGGCTATACACATGCCCGGCGAATTTAACGAGGCCCCAGGAGGTGCGAACGAGGTAAGCACGAGGTCCGATGTGCTCACTTTTGCTCCACCTTCGCTCACGTTCTTTCCTTTTCTTGTGTTTTTTTTTTCTGTTCTTTCCTTTTCTACTATTCTTTCCTGTTTTCCTTTTCTTTCCTGTTCGGTCCTTTTCTTTCCGGTTCTTTCACTGTCTTTCTTTATGTTTTACTTTCTTTTGGACGTTGACGTTTCAGCAAATGCAATTCTGACTTCTCCCGCGCAAGTGAACGCAAGATGGAGCGACTTTCCCTGCAGTTTCCCCCAGCTGCTTGCCATCTGTATGGGAATATTTAACACACCTGAAACCATGGTTTAGTAGGGAATGTTCGCATGTTTGGGACCATAGTACAGGTTGTGTTTATTAGGGGTATGGGATTAAACATCCCAACAAAACAGAAAGCGATCCTTAGTGTGACATGGTGTAACACTGATGGTTGATGAACTTCACACCACTGGAGATCCATGTACAGTAATTGGTTTCAATTCCTGAAAATTATGTGACGTCGTCTGGGTCACCAGATTCAATCACTTCATCTTCTTTTAGACTGTATGTTCCCGGATCCGTGTTAAGTATAGGAACTCCCCCACTTCGAATGGTTTTCCCAGGATGTTGTAGATGTGTTTTCTTCATGCTTCCCAGTTTTCCATTTTGTGTCCTTGCCATGTAGAGTTGCAAGAAGGGTAGACACAGCCATGTGGCATTGTTATGCATTGTTGAGTGTTTCCCCATGATTGGTTGTTGTATGCTCCATCTTTGTTTTGATATTTGAAACAATGAACCAGCTGCGGAGTCAACAACCCATAGCAATCCATAACAACCCATAACAATCCATAACAATCCATGTAAATTCTAGCAATATCAATATCAATAACAATATACTCAGGTGGCCCAGCACTTAGAATATATTTGTTTTAAACCACACTTAGAATATGAGCTTACAAGTAATATCTTAGAATATGAAAGATTGCACATGGAATATGTTTGGCTTTGCACTTAGAATATGGTACTATAAAATAAAGTCTTAACAAACATATTGAAAAGTGTTTTTTGCATTTAAGATGTAGAAAAACATTGCAAAAATCAATGAAAAAAAGAAAACAATGAAAAAACGATGCAATAAAAAACAAAATATGAAAAAACATATATATCTATATATAGTGAGTATTGAAACATCAATGAAACCCAAATAACAACTACAATACAGCACTATACAATATTGTAGTTCTACATAAACCAAGTTAATATCAAGAAAAACCTTTAGTTCTACATCAATGTTCTGTATTATATATTGTACAGTAGTGTCTTACTGTATACTGTAGTAAAGTACTGTAATATACAGTACAGTACAGTATATTGTAACGGAAACAAAACTAGAAGATTATACTACATTACTGTACTATAAAATACTGTACTGTAATATAATATATATATATATAATATACCAATACAATTGCCTAAAACATCCTAAAATGGCCATTTTGATCGTTTTTTGGCATCCGGCTCACCAGGGCACTGGCGCCGGAGAGCACCAGGAGAATCAGGACATCTACGAAGATGACGCCCTGAAAGAGACGCTGCCAAACCTGCGGAGCGACTTGGGCAACCAATGAGAAAAAGCACGACTCTAACATCATCTAACTGGTAGAAAAGAAACACGTTAACATATGTATATATATATACATGTCATAATCATTCTGGTAAAGTCCGACAAAAGCTTGTAGTTAGTAATTGATTTATGCATATCTAACTGGGTAAAGTCTTGGATCGCAACTGCTTAGCAGTTGGCTCAAGCCAAGTCCCACTTTTTGGCTCGCACCTGATAGATGGCCAGCAATGTACTGAGATGCGCCAGAGGTGTCAAGGCTCGAAATCCAGAGGAAACCCATAAGGATCCGTACCTGGCGGACAGCATGGGATTTTTGACAGCGAGGATGACTTTCTGGTGAAATCATTGGCATTTCAATGAGGGGTTTTACTCGGCAGGAATATGGAAACATCCACTGAATTAAGGGCATGTGACCTCCAAAGTTCGGTAGGATTCACTGCAACTGTTTTAATTGTCCAATGCTGGAAGGAATGGGATGAAACGGAGTTTTTCACTCTGAAAGGGACAAGGTTACCTGGTTGCGTTGCAGTGCAAGCACACACCCACAAAACCACCCCCCAGGTTTGGGTGACGCCAATGGGACTTTTGAGATTGGCTCTTTTTGAACCGGTGGGATTGTGAGTGGTTCAGATTCGCCCCTAAAACAAACATTTTTTGGGGGATAACCCGCATGAACTAGTTCGATATATGTATATACAATAATCCCTATAGTCATTAGTTTTTTCAGTTATATACCAACCGAACTACAGTATCCTTTGGGGGCACCACCTTGTAGTGAGTGCTTGAAGCCTCAGGCAACTAAACCTTATGATGCTCAAACCCCAAATCAGGTAATTCGATCTTCGAAATACACTTCAACAACCATCAGTAGTGTAGCTATAGATTACAGTATATATGGTGAACATTGATAAAAACAATATTGATGGAGCTTTCCCAGAAAAATCAATTAAAAATTGTGGATATGTGTGGTGTATTCTCTTAAATCATCCCAAGTCATTAGACCATTCGTTGATGAACTGTTCAGCCCCGCCTGTGTGGGTTCTTGAAGAACAACACCGCAGGGCCTTGTGGTTACAAGGTGAGAAAACATCACTTGGTGAACGTTTGGGTTGATTAGGGGGATATAACATGATGTACCCTCATGGTAAATTACCATATTGATTTAACTTGTTGACCCTGGAAATCATGAATTTCGAGTGGAAACTTATCTTCCAACCCCTATCTGGCAGGGTCTATGTTAATTTACTGAAGGGTAACTATAGTTCATGGGGTTGATAAAGCAACAAATAAAAGTGGGGGCGCCAGTGCCACCTTGTATTAATAATAATCCCATATAAGCCAGGTAGTATTATTTGTATAACCCCCCCAAAGGAGCCAATCAACAAACGTATTTTGTTCATGGCTCACATGGAAATACCAGTGAAACACCAAGTGTTTCATGGGACTTGAGATGGGAACATTTATGAACATATTGTACTTTCCACAAAGGGGATTCCCACTTTACACAAGTAAGTTTCCAACTATAATGTAATCAACCTCCCCCAAAAAGATTTAGAGAAACATCTCCAGGAAAAAATATCCATCATCACAGCCGCAGCATCCCGTCATTGCGGCACCTTGCACCGTCACGGCGCTTCCCGTGCGCAGCAAGGAGCGCCCCTCTCCGTCCAGCGCTTCCACTCGCGCACCCAAGAGGTGCGGGGCCCCGTCCACCACCTGCGACCCACCGAAGAGTCTGGGGGTTGTTAACGGTTACCCTCCGGTTATTTCACTATCAACACTTGGGGATTTCATAAAAGTTTCAAGGATTTACTATCTGTATTTTTTTTAACATATAGCTATTGAAAATTACCATGGTGAATAGGTACATCATCATGTTCATCCTGTACAAATGGGCCAGTTTCCATGGCGATTTCTTAATGTCATTCTGACAATCAAAGGTGGCAATGGGAAAATCATCGAACTGTGTGGTGGATTTTCCAGCCACGTTTGATAAAACCCGAGGCCTAGAACTAAGCCAAAGTTCGGCAAATTGAAGTATAGGAAATATATTCTGCACTTGTTTGGGATACCATTTGGGGATTAATTAATATTAGTTCACTTGAAATTCTATAAATTGGCGAGCAAATTCACGAACACTGAATTGCTGTGTATTTCATGAATTGTTTGTGTTAACTTTCTTTGTGGGTATATTTTGCTCATTTACTTCTTGGGCAATGTAGGGAATTCACTCGAGCTTAACATGGGATATAAGTAGCCTGCCTTCAAAAAGATGCCGAAAAGTCACCATATGTCACCATGATTGACCTCGTTGACCCGATCAAGTTTTACCCAGGGATTTGCTCCGATTTGGCCCTTCTTGTGTACATGTTTATACATATTGAACATATAAATTATGTATGTGTATTATGTAAATATAACTATATATGTATACACATATACACACCATTGTTCCCCATTACATATCCGTAATGTCCCCTATTCAACCAGTATACATTCATTGGTTCAATCCCCATGTTTCTTTGTTGAATCGATGTCTAGCACTGAGCACCTGACCCAACGGCAGCCCTCCGCAGCACCTGCCATTGACCTTCCGAAGATCGGAGTTTCACGCGTTCTTCATGGCCCAGGAAGCGGAATTTCCAGGCTGTTTCAATGCGCCTGCGTGTGGTCGATTGCCGACCCTTCGGTGTCCTCAACATCTCGAAACATGGCAAAGAAATCCTCCAAGAATGGAAGTTTCAACGGTTTTTACATGTTTACAGCTGAGAAAATCATCGAACTAAATGATTTAAATAATTTTAAATGGGAAATTATCCAGCAAACCATGTAACAATGTAAGCATGTGGTTGATTAGCGGAAGGTAAGTTCAGCCATATCTCAACCATCAAGGTGTAGTGGATGATGAGGATGTAGTAGTGTATCATATATTGTATATAGTAAACACAATGTACTACCCTATGATAATCTAACACAGCAAAGGAAAATTGTCAGTATGTAGATTTATTAAACATGGCCATGTTCCATGGCTATGTCTGATTGCCAGAGGGCAGATACCTAGCAACATAATATAAACAAATGGTATATGTTTAGCTAAGGTGTATATACCAATTAATAGTTCGACTCTCGCATGAATTCGAAGGTCCATACTAATTAAAAAATCGAAATACTAAGTCCTTAACTAACCATCCAAGTTGGCCCAGAATCCGTTCCCTCAATATAAAATACCTTGAATAATGGACCTCCCCAAATGTTTTTCTTAATCAAATACACTCCGCAAGGGTTGCGAGGGTGTCCATTGGGGGGTTGACAGGGCCTGCTGAACCTGCTGAACATCGAGATGCTCTTGGAATTACCTTCTGGTAGTGACCAACACTTCGCTATGGAATATCACCCATTTTTAAATAGGCAATTCATCGAAGTAAATGGGCCATGGCTTCTATGGGTGAACTGAAGAATCATCGTTATTGTTGGTGCCTCTGCGACCTCTATCATGTAAGCATTGGTATCCCTGGGTTTGTTCATAATCACCGACAAACCAACTAAGTTCATAGCCCCCTGTTTCATGACTGACCACCCATGCATCAAACATCATCAATGATATCTTGATATCCCCAATGTTTTAGTGACTATAGTGGTAATAAAACAACAACAACAACAACAACAACAACAACCACAACCACAACCACAACCACAACCTATTATATGATTCAACATGTATCAGCTCTATCCATTGATATCCTCTTTGTTTATGGTCTAGTTGGAAAATCATCGAACTAGCTGTAGATTTTCGATTGCCATGTTTGATTGCCAGACGGTAAATGCTCCATAAATAGTCATAATTATCCATAATTCATGACCCTAAATCATCTAAATGAAATTCCATAACTATTTGTGGTTTAATCCTCTCTACTTGATGGTTTAATCTTCATATTTTAATCCCATCAATTCAATATCGTGAAATTTTCTAAATTTCATGGTTAAATCCCATGAAAAGACCATGTTCACCAACCAAATCATCAGGCCAACCTGGCCATTTCGTTGGCCATGACCACGAAGATCAACGCAGGGACCGTGAGGACCTCTGCGGGAATATTCATGGAGCAAATTGGATAGGAGACTTATATGATATAAATATTGTATGATATTGTCATTCGAATTCATATCTAATTATATATGGGAAATGGGGACATATCTTTAAAAACTTTTGTCTGATCTTATGTGCCATGAAAAAAATAGATTTCATTTGTTTTGATATTGAAGTATATATTTGTATAGGTTTGTATATATAGATATATAATGATATATACATACGTCATGCAACTTGCGGATTTAGGAAATATACTGGTACAAACAGAAACTGT
>Ga0126342_10004252_pt1:20000-24302 | contig 24302 bp, 23 predicted proteins | sample Cyp1metagenome_FD_92528 | JGI IMG/M metagenome (GOLD analysis project Ga0126342, IMG submission 92528) | Coral microbial communities from Lord Howe Island, Old Settlement Bay, Australia - Cyphastrea 1 metagenome | ecosystem: Host-associated > Invertebrates > Cnidaria > Coral ...
CACTTGGCGTTCACTTTGTTTGGCAGGCGTGGCGCTTGGCGACATCAACCTTCACTTTGCGTGGCAGACGTGGCACTTATGGCACTGGGCTGGCTCTGGTGGCGTGTCGTCGTGGACGCCGCAGCTGTTTGTGTGGCAAGCGTTGCATTTGGAGCATCGACCTCCATTCGGTGTGGCAGGGGTGCCACTTGGTGACATCAACCTTGCTTTTGCGTGGCAGGCGTGGCACTTGGCGGCATCGACCTCCAGTCTGTGTGGCAGGCGTCGCACTTGGCGACAATGACCTTCACTTGCATGGCAGGCGTGGCACTTGTGGCACTGGTCTGGCGGTTGCCATTCACCTCTATTCATGGTGTTGGCATGTCGGCTATGGCTACATCACATGATCACCCACCACTTATCCACAGCACTTGTACATACGAGTACGGGTGGTAACTTACGCCACAACCTTAAATCTTACCCCACCCCTGGCACACAGCTTACCCCACAACCCGAATAAGTTGTGCCATAGCCAAATCACAACGGTACACCGGCACCCATCCATATATGTGCACATTGTTTTCATGAAATTCCTATGCCGACTGATACGTTTTGTATCGTTTTTTATCTGTCTTAAACCTGACACAAAGCATTGTAAACCGCATGTCGCACCATCAACTTGACCTCTAGAAGACCAGGAGTTCTAAATGTCATTCTCACTGGTGGACTCTCATTCCTACCCTGGAAAAAATATACTCACAAAACGCTTTTTCCCAGCGGCACACCAGGAACATTTCAGTACTGAACAACACACTTGACAACGTTATTCTTACGAGATCCTTACGAGGTCCTTACGAGATCTGTAGGAGATCTTGGTTTTGCAAGGCACCCCTCTCTTCTCGACTCTGCTCCAATCTTTTCTACTCTTCCCTTCTCTGCCCTACGCCTCTCTAATCAAATTTCTACTCTTCAATTCGATTCTCTTCTCTACTCTTCCGTATATAGTTCACCCACAGCACTTTCACACACGACTCTTTCACACACACGACTTTTACACACCACACCTTTACACACACTTCTTTCACCAACAACACTTTTACACGGAACACTTTCACACACCTCACTTCGACATGCATTTCTTGCACACACCGATCCTCCACCATCTCTTTTCTCTTTCCTGCCTTTCCCATCCCATCGTCACCTTTCTTTGGCTACTTATTGGAAGAAGTTGTCATGTGGGGTTCTCCGGCCCTTAAATCTTGTTTTGCCATTGAATTTTATTCTGTACATACCATCATACCATTCAATTTTCGAGTTGTCACATGGAGGTTTTCTAAAATGGAGGTGCCCTCAAATCATCCAAAATTAGACATTGAAACCCGCAAGTGGTGGATCGGTCATCCAAGCCCTGGGCCCGGCCTCCGGATGTAACCCTGAAGCCAAACGATAGCGTCATCCTGGAGACTGGGTCTTTTTGGGCGGCTCTCAATCAATCACCCCTCCAGCAGATGTTGATGTTCAGTGAATTCCTTCAAAAAAACTTCAAAGGAAGTTTGGAAGGGCCTAAACTGCGTTTTACGAATTTTCAAGATGTGGAGAAAGTAGGGATGTGAGAGAATAGGGATTTAGAGAGAGCAGAGAAGTGGAGAGAGCAGGGATGCGGAGAGAGTAGAGATGCGAGGGAGTCGGGACGTGAGAGAGTAGAAATGCGAGAGAGTCGGGACGTGAGAGAGTAGAGAGGTGGAGGGTAGAGAAGTGGAGAGAGTAGGGATGTGGAGCCAGTAGAGATGTGAGAGAGCTCGGATGTGAAGAGAGTAGAGATGTGGAGAGAGTACAGCCTGGCGTTGGTAGCGGGCACTTTGTAGTTTCCATGTTTTTTTGAGATTGCGCTTGCCAAATCATGCATGAACTTTGGTCCGATGGCCCTTCTCACTTTTTTGGTCTTGAAGTTTAAACATGGGGCTGTGCCCTGCACACCAACTTTACTTCACACGACACCGCGGCACATTCTCTGCCACGAGTGCATTCAACCTGTCCAGGGCAATGGGCCGGTGACTGCTGTGATATGTTTTGAAAAAATATTGTTCCAGATTGCCTGGTTTGTGGAAGGTCCCTTTTGTGCAGGTCCACGTGAAAATGTCCGTACATGACCTATTTACAGGCTGTGTGAAATATGCACTGTATTTCATAAAATGATTATTTCAATGAATTCACTTGCCTTACTGAGAACACTGATGGAAGATATTTTCACTTTAGGCACTTAATGGAAATATTAGTACTTATTTGGGCTTATCATAGAACTTATTTTTACTTATTTTCACTTATTTTCACTTCTTTTCTGTATTTCTGAATTTTCTTTTTCTGAATTTTCTAAAATGTCTGAATTTTCTGACTTCTCTTTTTCTGTGAATTTTCTGATTTTTTTGAATTTTATTTTTCTGAATTTTCTGAATTTTATTTTTCTGAATTTTCTGATTTTTTCTGAATTTTCTGAATTCTTTATATTTAAATATATATATATAATTCTGAATTTTCTTAATTTTCTTAATTTTCTTAATTTTCTGAATTTTTTGAATGTCCTGAATTTTCTGAATTTTCTGAATTTTTTATTTTTCTGAATTTTCTGATTTTTTTGAATTTCTGAATTTTCTTTTTCTGAATTTTCTGAATTTTATTTTTCTGAATTTTCTGATTTTTCTGAATTTTCTGATTTTTTCTGAATTTTCTGAATTTTTTGAATTTCTGAATTTTCTGAATTTTCTGATATTTTCAGATATTTTCAGATATTTTCAGATATTTTCAAATATTTTCACATATTTTTTCACTAATATTCGAATATATTTGATTATATCGTCATTATTATGTAATAAACTCAAATAAAAAAAATAGCGAAACTTAACTCAAAATAATTTTAAAAAGCAATTTAAACAAGATATAAGCAAGATACTAGCAACTTATCAGGTACTTATAAGTTCGTTAAGTGCCTAAAGTGAAAATTTCTTCCATTAGTGGTCTCACTATAGAGTCTTCCCGTACAAATGTGGTCCACCTAGTCCGGCCCTTTTGAATTCCATTGTTGCCCTTGCCTATTGCGCAATTTTCCCTCAATGACTATCCCCATCAACAATGGAAGGTTCAGTTGGCAAATCCCTCCAAATACCAAAGTACCGTGAATGGTGGGAGTCGGTGCCGAATCAGAACATCTCTAATCTGCCAAGTGGCCTCGCCACTTCGTCTTCGTGCGCGTTTTGGCGGCAAAGTGAGCGCTGTCTGGCAACTTCACCCAGCCCAGGGAAATGCACATTAAAAAAATTATGATGTTTCTTTTGTTTTCCCCTGGGTTGGAGTTTGTCTTGGACACTGCTTGAGAGGGTTCCTTGGAACTGTTCTCAAAGGTCTGCACCCGATGACCCCAGGAACAGGTATCAAACAACAAAGAATGTTGCAGCTGATGTGCGCTGCAATGGGGGCCCTTGAAAACATATGCGTTTTTCATATGCGATTTGAACCATGGAACGTGCATGTTACCTCTATGTTCTGGTGTCCCGGCTGTGGTTTCGGGCAGCCAGTGCTGCCAAGAGACATTGTGTTCTCCATCGCGGTCAGGAGGGTGTCCTCGCCAAGCCAAACACTTTGACCAATTATGTCACGTTTTTCTCTTTCTGGGGTGCTATCACCATAGTCACCATGGTCAAATAATCGCCTGCGAATACTCACGTCCAATCTCCAAAAACCACTACGGTTCCATGCGAAAAATGGGGACGTCAATCATGGTTCAATTATTTGATCTTACTTATTCTTCTAAATTTTTGGGTACCCATAATTAGGAACTTAACTGGTACATCAGACTCACAAAACACTTCGCCATCAAAGTGTACTTGGGAAGAAGGAAACAGATCCCGGTTTCTGTCCGTCTGGTCGCCAATCCGTACTGCGACCTGATCGTCAACCGCCTGATGGCTGTCTCCACAGCGCTGAGCAGATTTACCAGGGTAGTTCTGGTTATTCTGGTTTATGGTCCCGAAAATCTGCAAAAAACAATAAGTTTATGTAGCTGCAGACTGAAACATACGTATTACGTATATCAATCTATCTGTCTATCTATCTGTCGATCGATCTGTATATATGACAATATATATTTGTATATATATATATTTACTGAATTAATTAATTAATTAATTAATTAATTATATTTAGTTATATTTATCGAAGGAAGTTTAGAAGTCAAACTTCCGACAATATGGACAGATGAAAAGCAGAGATGGGAAGAGTCAGAGAGAAGAGAAGAGTAGAAGAGAGAAGATCAGAGAAGAGAAAGAGTCA
>Ga0126342_10004253_pt1 | contig 24300 bp, 15 predicted proteins | sample Cyp1metagenome_FD_92528 | JGI IMG/M metagenome (GOLD analysis project Ga0126342, IMG submission 92528) | Coral microbial communities from Lord Howe Island, Old Settlement Bay, Australia - Cyphastrea 1 metagenome | ecosystem: Host-associated > Invertebrates > Cnidaria > Coral ...
CCACCCCAACCCCACCCCAACTCCAAAAAAACTGTTTTTACTCGTACGGAAATAGAGCCGTAGACATATATATTTATATAAAAATATATGTATATATATATATATATATATATATATATGTATATAAGTATATACAATTATACATATATATATATATATACATATATATACATATATATATATACATATATATATACATACATATATATATATACATATATATATACACATACATATATATATATATACATATATGTGTATGTATATGTATATATATATAATTATATACATATAAAATCCAATCTTGTTTCCAGCTCCCCGCAATTCCTCAAACTCAATCCACCACATCCACACGGCGCACTTGCTGCTGATCCGCCATAGCCCCCGCAGAAAGGGCCACCGCACGTTGGCACCGTTGTTCTTCCGCCCGAAAAGGCTCTCCTGCATCTGCTTGAGCCTCTCCTGGAAGCTAGAATTTTCCGTTGGGCCCCCAGATGTATCAATCCCATAATCTCATAGTGAATAGATGTATTAGTGAATATCTCGAATAGTGAATCAGGCATTTTTTTTGGGAGACTATTTATCTAAACTTTCAACTGGTTCCTATGACTTGGCAACATGTTTTCTCATTCAGTGAGCAATAACCAGGGTTTCACGGTTTCACGTGGGACTGTCTTTTTATTACGCATATTAGAATGGATTAGATGATCTATACACATCTATAGAGCTGCCAAATGGGATGGTCGCCACCCTGCCGTGCCTCCATCATGCTTTCTTCAACTCCCAACCTGAAGAAAAAAACTCCGCCAAGTGGGAGGATGAATGCACGTAATGGAGAGGATAGGATGATAACTACTACATAACTACATAACTACATAACTACATAACTACATAACTACATAACTACATATCACTACTACTACTACTACTACTACTACATAACATGGATAGGATGGCAATTACAACATAGATTAAGATGTAAATATCTGCAATTGTCCTATATAGTGGTAGGATAATCAAATTATGGAGGAACAAATAAACAATCCTCAGGATGAACTTGGGCACACTGGGAATTCAAACACACTGTCATTTATTGGGGACACCAAATTGAGAATGTCAACGTCTTTTGGTTTGCCCATTTTCCAGACAACGGCAATCCTTTGATTCTAGTTCCGACTGGAATAGACAATCCTTTTTCAAGATTCCTTTGCCTGTGGAAAGACATCTCCATGACCAAAGGTTTTTGATCCACCTCCAACGTGGTGGGTCGTACCACAGTGAAACTGTAGTGGTTGCTATCTGAGGTCTGGACTTCAGCAAAGCCGCTTGGACCTTCTTGTTGGTTGCTATCTGGCTCCATTCTTCCTGGCAGTGCAGTCATAATGCTGCTCTCCATTCGGACAAGTGTGCATACTTTTTATTAGGATTGAGCAGATTTGAACAGTGGCAAAGATTGAGCGAAACCAAAATATTTTGCTATATATATCAATGATTATCAATGTATAATACAGTACTGTTTGGTATTGAAACCTGCGCATTTGGGGTACCTCATTTGAATCCATGCCACACATCTCCATCGTCTAACTTTAAAATTTCTGAGTGTGCTTTGTTACCGATATCGTTGCTGTTGGTTCTCCCCTATATTCACTTGACATAATGATTATCTATACATTTATACACATTTATATATTCATATTCCCTTATATTCTTAAACACATATTTAACCATATTTACCCTATATTCCACTTAACATTCGGAAAACGTTAGTAATACCACATATGACCAATAGATTTGTAGGGACCATATAATCCATAGAGAATATGTTCTCTCTGCATAGCCCTCCGTCATCCTCCCAGTGTTGAGGTCCGGACCTCATTGATGAGACCATCCTGTGACTCATCCATCGCTTGGAAGGCATCCACCAAGCAGGTCTGCAGATGGTCGCACCAGTGGACAAAATTGTTTGCAGTTATTGCCATATAAATCCATGTAAAAAATAAAAAATCCACATAAATCTATATAAATCCATATAAATCTACAGTATATAAATCCATATAAATCCAAAAATTGTCCACATAAATCCGAAAACAAGCTCCGAAAATGAATGATACTGATAAGAATAGATACTCAATCATTTGGGATTGTCTAAGAATGGCATGTATACAGCCCAGAATTCCAATTCTAATGGAAACAATGGTGGTCTTTTCTGAAGTAAGCATGTACCATGTTCAGACAAACGCATTTAGCTCTCTCTACCTCTATCTCTCTCTCTCTCTCTTTGCATATATATATATGGGGTTCGCCCCCCTCTCATGTATATTTAACTTTCTTAATCACCAATCATTGGGGAATAGACATCAATGGGACAGAATAGTCAGAAGATTCCATGTTTTAGGCACACTGAATGTTGAACCGTCACTTATACTCTGCAAACTAGAAATGACCACGTCATGCATGGACGTTTGCTGGTCAAGCGGTGACTGTCATCAAAGCTTATTTTTTGAGCCACTAGCCATCTAGATTTTGAATGGTTTTGAGCATGTTCCCCACCTGTTCCAGCTTCATATTGTTTTGGTCTGAAAAGGCTATATCCGGTCCCATGGTATCCTGTGCCTGAATCCAACGGACAGAGTTTGAATCAATTTGACATACTAAAAGTGACTCAAAGTATGCTCCAAGTATGGCCCTGTAGAAAATGTAGATCTAGATCGGTGTGCCAAAACATCTCCAGCTGAAATCAGAGGAGATGGGTCACAACATGTCACAAGCAAAATGGGTAGCCTTCCGTTCACCCCACAATAGCAAATGGATGTTCATCCCCTTAAATCTGATATCGATTTCGATAGGTTTCGATAGGTTTCGATCCATCCCCAATCCATGATTTCCCATGATGCATGTTGTGTATCCCCAGAAAAAATCCCCATGAAAAAATCCCACCGAATCTGGTTGGCGGTATACCTACCCCTCTGAAAAATGATGGAGTTCGTCAGTTGGGGTGATGACATTCCCAATATATGATATATATGGAACAAAAAAATGTTCCAAACCACCAACCAGCTATGATTTCCCATTGAATCCTCGTACCATCTCGTACCTATTACATGATCCCATCGATCGGCTCAACTCTTCGCCGGAAACAGCCAGGCCTTCAATTCGGCCAACTGTCGCCTATGCGGATGGGCAGATTGTTCTATTCTCAAACAAATGTAAGTCTTTGATAACCATATACATATACATGAGCACGCCCCGCCATATCTATGTATATACACAATGTGCAAGACATATACACATGAATACAGCAATTTGAAATGGATCCAAAAATGCAGTTCGAAAGGATTCCTAATGTCTTTTGGATATCAAAACCAAAGGGTATAGTGGGGTGAGCCGAGTGTGACCATGCTCCAATTCTGGATGACACCAGAATTGACAATAAGAGTTGTGTGTGGGGTTTGAATCATGACCCATCTTATCAAATCAAAAATCCGCACAGCAATCCCAGTCTTATAACCACTTTGAGGCTATTGCCCACTGACTGCCCTTCATCAACAGGAACCCCCCACAAGATACTTGCAGTTGCATACCCTTCAACAAGTATAATTAGTACAGTATTAGCCACTAATCTTCACTTCTTATCCCCGGCCCCAAATTTCAAACTCTCCCTAGAAACCCTGGTTTAGGATTGCATTGTTTGGTCATATGTCTCCATTTCAAGATGACTAAACCCTTCTAAATCATGGGATGCCGGTCATTTTCCAATACCAAGATTCGGTCATTTTCCAATACCAAAAAACGGTCATTTTTCAACACAACTCCGTAAAATCAAGCGCGGAATTCTCACCGCCGCCAAGATTCTGCGTAAGGCGGACGAAAAAAGAAGGGATGCTGGCTCTTTTGGGACTCTTACACACATCTCGGCGCACACACACATTTTTACATTTATATGCTATTTATTTTTTCATTGGATATATGGAATAATGCTTACGTATAGTTCATGTAAGGTTTTTTGAAACTGTTTCGGGTTGGTTTACAGTTTCAATTACGGTTGGTTAAGAGTTTATTCAGGATTGGTTTGAAGTTAATTTAGGATTGGTTCATGATCTATCTAGAGTTGGTTTAGGACCTATTTAGGGTTGGTTTTAGGTTTTATTTCGGTTTGGTTTAGGTTCTGTGTAGAGTTGGTGTAAGACCTACTCAGGGTTGGTTTGAAGTTTATTTTAGCGTTGGTTTAGGATTTCTTTAGGCATGGTTTACATCTATTTAGGGTTGGTGAGGGGTTTATTTAGGCTTGGTTTAACAAAAATTTGGGGTTGGTTTAGGATCTATTTAGGGCTGGTTCAGGGTTTATTTAGGATTAGTTTCAGATTTATAGGTAATGCTTAGGGTTTACTTAGAGTTGCTTTAGTTTTTTTTTGGCTTTGTTTAGGGTTCATTTAGGGCTGATTTAGGGGTTATGTCCATGTCTATGTATCATATAATGATGTTTCTGAGGGTTTATTTACGGTATGAGAAACAAAAGAAAAGCAGGGAAAAGCAGAGAAGCAGGAAAACAGAAAAAAGCAGAAAGCAGAGAAGCAAAGAAGCTGGAAAAGCAGAAAAGCAGGGAAACGCAGAAAAGCGGAGAAGGAGAGAAGCAAAGAAGCAGAAAAGCAGGAAAACGCAGAAAAGCAGAGAAGCAAGCCAGCAGGGAAAAGCGGAGAAGCAAATAAGCAGGGAAAACCAGAGAAGCAGAGAAGCTGGGAACCAGAAATCCAGGAAAAAAATCAAAACGGAAGAAAACAACAAAAACCAACCCTCCATTAGTTGCTGGTATTTCGGGTGTGTTTAAAGTTTTCAGTGGTTTGTTGAAGGTTTATTTGCGGTTTATTTAAGGTCGCTTTAGGGTTTATTTAGGGTTGGTGGAAAATCTATTGAGGGACAGTTTCTGGTTCATTTAGTGGTGATTTTGGTGATTTACGGTTTATTTTGAATTGGTTTAGAGTTTACTTAGGGTTGGTTTAAGGCTTACTTAGGATTCGTATAGTGTTTATTTATGATTGGTTCAAGTCTGATTTAGGGTTGGTTTAGGGTTCATTTACGGTTAGTTTGGGGTTATTTGGAGTTGGTCTATGTCTGATTTAGCGTTGGTCTAGGGTTGCTTTGGGATTTGTTTAGGGTTGTCAGAATTGGTTTTGGGTTGGTGTAGAGTTTCTTTAGGATTTATGTAATTACAACTCATTTCCGGCGTATTTAAGGTTTATTCCGCAAAGCTATATACACAATGTAGAAACTAATGATCTTAACAAGCCCAACCAAGAACCTCCGGAAACGAAGCAACACAAACACTGCGGAAACCTACGGGGTCACATTCAAAACAAAAACAAGAAACTCCGAAAGCAAGAAAGCCGGAAACCTAGCAAACCAAGAGACCCAGAAACCAAGAGACCCAGAAACCAAGAAACCAGGGGAACAGAAAGTGGGAACCATGGCGCGTTGCAAAATGAAGGCAGTGGCTGCCACGTGAAATGTAGACACGAAGTAACAGCCCTGGTGCATTGAGAAATGACCCCCGCAGGGTTCAAAAATGACCTATATAAATACCGCACTGTAAAATGACAATTTTCTCGCGTTGAGAAATGACCCCCCTTCCTCTAAATCACAAGTTTTTGATGATTACCCTCTAGTAATTCAACATAGCTACAAGATGCTACAAGTTTGGTTTTTCGATGTTTTTCGATGGTCCACTTACCCTCTGGTAAACTAACATAACTATGGAAAAGCACCATGTTTAATGGGAAAATCCACTATAAATGGCCATTTTCAATAGCTATGTTAGTCATTACCAGAGGGTAGGTGTATGAGTGGCCCTTTTAAAAGTGGTGACTTTCGCCATGACTTAGCCCCGCACGCTTCGGCTTCGCCCTGCGCGCTATCTTCGATCACTTGACAGAGCACACCTGGGACTTGGCCGCGGTGGCCCCGTGGGAGATTTCACCAAAAAAATGTTGAGAACCATGATACTATTGTCATATTATTAATGGTGATTATGATGATGATGATGGTGATGATGATGATGATTATTATTATTAATTATTATATCAAATTTTGATTATATGATTATATAATGTCATTTCACCATTTTTGAAGACATGATATTATTTCATATTTTCATATTATTATATCATATTATCACAAATTATCTATAGATATCTATAGATTGTGAAAAACTTCTTTGGGAAGCTTGGCCGCTTGGCCAAAAGTGTTGAGCAGCGGCAAACCCTCAGAATTGAGTGTGCATCTTGGATGGTGATCAAAATGGTAGCTTAAGATGGAGAATAAAATAAAATAAATTGATATTCTTGTTCCACTTCCATTCCCAGAGCAAGACCAGCTTGGTTCTGGTTCGCCACCATCAACCTCCCAGTTTTCGATGTTTTTCTGAGAGGCCCGGCCAATGAGCATGTTCAGCAGAGTCATCCCAGAGATCACAATGAACCTGAGATGACAGTAGACACTGTAGACCTCATTGGATCAGCTCTCAACTTGGCTTTACCCTTTCAACTTCCATCAACTGGAGTAGGTTCATGGACACTTCTGAACCCAAAATCCACATCTGGTTGGTGGTTTCAACCCCTCTAAAACATATTAGTCGGTTGGGAGTATTATTCCCATATAAATATAAATATATATAATATATGGAAAAACATGTTCCAAACCACCAACCAAACATCTTCTCTCATGCCTTCTGGGATATTTTGGGACACCAGAACCCATCTTCCGTCGTCTCATCTAAGCCACACCATGAAGGCCCACATCAACGCTAAACTCTCCTGCGCCAAATTGGAGTCGAAGCAACGGACATCTGAGTTCGGTGACCGGTGTTCCTGCGAAGTCTACCTCTTGATGGGTTTTCTTGGCAGCTGTTCACATCTTGGTGAAACAATCATCTATCTAATATATACATCTTGTATATATATATATCTTATGATATATATATATATATCATCTAATATATACATACATTTGGACCATGTATAGAACCATTAGTATAACCCATCAAAAAATCATCAACCAACAGGGCTTCATGGCACACAGCCCTGCCTTTTGGATCTCCGTCAAGGTGAAGACCAGGTTGTCCACCAAGACACCGTTGGTGAAGAGCGTCATCATGGAGGAACCTCGACTGGATTAAATGAGAGCCACATATCAGTGGACTATGAGATGCTATAGTTATGTTTGTTGTTATAAGATGGCTATTTAGTGGGTAATGCATGGTAATGCACATAGAAAAATAAGGTTTTATATCCCACTAATCTAACTGGGTTATAATATGGCTGTTACCCACTTAGCAACTGAGATGCATGTCCCTTGTCATGGACATCACCTAGGGATACCATGGGTTTTTCCCAGGAAAACGATCCTTATGGGATGCTGGATCCCCACTGATGCAGGATTTACATCTCACTACTTGTATACTTATGAGTCATAAGGTACAAGATTGTCGGAAGATTGAGCCCGTTGACAAAGTAGACATCAGCAAAGATATCAAGATTTCACGGAGTATATCCCGATTGGACTCCATAAAACTGCAACCCAATCTTTTTCTGATCATTGCTATGGCGTCATTTCTCTGGGTAAATGATGGTAAATGTTCATATGTCACTCATCTGAATAGTTTCTCCCATAGATACCATCTGGTTATGACTAACATAGCCATGGAAAATCACCATTTTCAATTGGTAAACCATCTATAAATGGGCCATTTTCCATGGCTATGTTAAATAACCAGAGGGTAAACCAATCATAAACCAGTGACGTCGCAGTGCGGCCGTGGCTAAAGCCATGATTACTGGGGCTCCTGTCCCATATCACCAAAGAGCTCCTTGGCCGTTGGGTCCTCTACGCCCTCAGTGTTGCTGCTGCGTTGACAATACAGTATCGGACACAGTATCGGTCATGGTCATCCATCCCATATAAAAAGAAAAAAACAAAAACACAATCCAGAATAGGTATATATATATATGGGTTGATACTCTATGAAACAATAGATACATAGCCATATATATATAATATCTCAAACAATAGCCTATGAAACATGGATTGATGACCATCCAACAATGACTATGGGTTTCAGCACACCATGTAACTTGACCAATTTGACGTACGACAACATAGGTCCTGTGTTTATTCCGTTGAGATGAACGTTGGCCCCATGGAAGATACATTCAAAATGATAGGGTTGGATGAACATGATATATCAATGATGATCATTTGTGGATCATTTTGATACATCTAAAAAAAATCGACCAAGTGGAAGTTGGATGAAGTTGGCTAAATCCCTTGTGTTTATAACTTGAAATCTCATGAAATCTCCTGGTCTTTTGTAGCCAGTAGCCAAGGATACTCTTTTTCAATTCACATGGGAACCATTGGGAACCCACCTCCGGAGGGTCATCATTATTTTCACTACTTGACTTGGACATACTTAGGCAATAAAGGTCCAACGATCCGACAGGTGCAACCCTTTTGACAACTTTCAATCAACAGAGTGCTTGCTACTGAGCACAGGACTGCTGGGCGTTCATAATCATACTGTGCAATCTGGCTCGTGAACCTGTTTGCGGTGCCGCAGTATCACATGCAGGGGTTGCTGCCATTGGGAAATACACCATGTTCTGCTTGGTGGCTAGAAAGATGAGTTCATGTTGATCTTTCAAGTTTAAAGTGAAGATAAGAAAACAATAGAAAACAAGTCTAAGTGAACAGGAACGGGAACATATTCTAATTCATCATCCGGCATTCCTCTTCCTCTCATTCAATTGCTTTGATCACCGAGAATTTCAGCAGCGCACCGGTGAGTTGACAGTTGAGCATCCCCGCACGATGGCGAAAACGTACGTGACCACGACCATGAAAAGGAGGATGAAAACCACAGACTGCATGGCTCTCACCATTCCCCTTAGTGCAGCAGCTTCGTTGACATGGCTGTGATGCTATGCATGTCTATACGACGATGAATTCATCATCTATGTTGGAATATCATGAATATCTGATAGATATGGATTTTTCTGCCCCACCAATTCATGTAAGAAAAGGTTTCATCCATGCCCACATCATCAAAACTCTGCATCTTTGTGAGTTCCTCTCGAGCTCTGGGTGTTCGAACTTCACCAAGGTCAAGAGTTCTGGGAAAAAACCTGCAGTGCGAGGGGCGGGTGAAGGCTGGATCTATCCATGGGGAATACCTTCGCCCCAGTTTGTAGCAGTTTTCATGTGGAAAACAATGGAAAACATATGAACATGGGATAGTGATGATTGCCCAGTGGAATGGCAGGGTAGATCAGGGTAGCCTATTTTCCGACAATCCCAAGTGAGATCAGAATCTAGTCACAGGGTGATGAAAACACAGCTCAACCATGGTCCGAGCAGATTTAGGTGATTTAGTCATGGTGGTAATTCACTAAAATCACTGCTCACCATATACCATCACAACACTCACCCACTGCCAAAATGTACTGAAGATACCAGTGCAACCCTCTGGTAATCTAACATTACATAGCTATTGGAGAATGACCTGTCGTAGATCATTTACGTACAATGGTGGTTCTCCACCGCAAACTGCCAGACAGTCCATGAGAATCCATTGTAGTGTGGGAAACCCAATGCCATAAACCATTTTGGGAATGGTTTATACTTTATAATTACCCTCTGGTAAACTAACATAACTAATTATTGAAAATCACCATTTTTAATGGGTAAATCCACTATAAATCACAATTTTCAATAGCTATGTTAGTTTACCGGAGGGTACCACCATGGAAAATGGCCCATTTATAGATGGTTTACCGGTTTACCTATTATAAATGGTGATTTTCCATGGCTATGTTAATTAACCACCCATCAATTAAGTGGTGATAAAATGGGTGCCCCGGACGCATCAATCGTGCGACCCTCGTGAGACGAAGGAGCCTCAGGAGCCTGACATCCAGCAGGGACAGATCTGCGGTGAGTTTTTTCGAGATGAGAAGCGTTGCGAATTTCAAGCTGTATCCCATAGGATCCATGTATGGTATATATGCTAACATTGGGGGTATATTGATGGTAAATGTTACCATATATAGCATACATGGATCCTATGAGTATGGGAATATCACCAATCTTTGGGTTGGGTACTGTGGTTTAATTGATGTTTAATGGGCATCTAAATCCATAAAGTTGCGATTTTCCATGAATATATGAATGTTCCAAAACCATACAAAACCTCACTCTCTTGGGTCAAATATGTCTGCATTCTTTCCAAACCCAGTGTTCCAACAAACAGTGTGACCATTGGCAGCTGTTTGGTATATTCCCACAAATGGCAAGTGGAGGATCATTCCCCAGTGGTTAAACATGGTTAAACTATTTCCAGTACAGATCCCATTAAATATGAATTGAAGGTAGTTAAACTGTATGTATTAAATCCTTTCAATTTGACATGACCCCTCCGACTGGAAATGGGCTCCCACCCAGGCATCCTTTTTTTAAAAATGTCAACCCAGCGCCTGAAGCTGCTGAAGTTGTTCAAAACTCCGCCGCCGTCATTGGCGCCACCTGCAATCCCATCATCTTTGAAACCACCAACCAATCGCCCCAAACTGTGGATGTCCCAATTTGGGTTGGATCATGTTGGATCCATCTCCTACTATTGGTTTGATATTTGAAACGACCAAGCGAACTTCAAGGTCCTGGCAAATTAGAGTGCCACACTTGAATTTTTGTGCACGCAAAGGTCTGTGACTTTCCAATATGATACAGTAACCTTGCTTCTGTAGGCTTCTTTTCACCTTTTGAAGTTGTCCTTTTTCCCCTCTTTGTTGATGTTCTCTGGTTGTATCCCCATATCAATGACATGCAAACACGTAGCCTCCGGTGTCATCTCTCAGGTGGCTTGCTGGAAAATCAACCAGCTTCAGCCAGGTATAGATGATTTTCCCAGCTCTAAACCTCCATTTATACCTTGGTTATTTGGGTATAGATGATTTTCCCAACTAAATGTATAGATGTTTGGGGATATTATTTTTTGCCATGGATACCATAACACCGGGCTACCCGGAGATGGTATCCCCGGCATGCAACTTGGCACCTGAAGCCAGGTCAATCAGTGTGATGACCCAGGTCTCCAACCTCGGAGGTTTTGGGGCACCAATGATTTTTCTGGAATCAACTGGATTGGCTGAATGTTTCTTGAGTGTAGGTTTGCTACATTTGGATACATTTGGATACATTTGGTGGAGTTAGTAGTGACATAAGGCAGATTTCTAGTCTTGTAGCTGGATTTCTGTTCCATGATGTTCCATGGATTTCTTGAACTGAGTGTTGACTAAAAGATACTAAGAGGGGCCAAAAAAAGCTGTCTCTGACCAGAAGAGAATCAGGTGCACTTGGATACCGTGGGTCAATGATGGTCAATGTCTATGCATTTCGCCATCTTTTCGCTGCGAAATCTGCACGATATCCGCCAGTTTCGTGGCATTTTGCTGGGGATGGCACACCATGAAAACCACCAGAGTCAGGTCGAACACAAACCTGGCCCAGGCAACACCGACAGCGACCGACAGCGACCGACAGCGACTGTCCTCTCGTCCATTGCCCAGTGAATTCATTGCCAATTTTGCAGCTGCGGTAGACGTAAGGGAACGATCATATGTCGCATAAATACAAGATTTTGGAAGTATCCTCCTTCTGTGACTTAGTTACAGATATGCCATCCTTCCACCACAAATAATGCCACGTCCATAATCGTACATATCTTCCGGCATGAGCATCCACGGCATTTAAGGACAAATCACGGCTTGCAAATGGGTAAACACACTAACCCTTGAAATCCTGCGATGCTTGGCTTGATTGATTTCCTGAATCTCCATGCCCAGCTATTGGTTGGCTAGCCATCTTAGGTGCATGATCAGTTGCATTTTCTGCCCCTATTCTACAAATAATTATACGGCCAGGACTGGGATGCTGCCCGGCGAAGTGGATGTTAACTGCGCAGGGCCAGTGGTTTATGTTTTTTTGGGATGTCGGCCGAATGGCTGACGACATTTGTTTCCAAAACACAAAACCCTAAAATCTTAGCTAAATCTGACATGAAACCCAAAGTAAGCCTTGACAGTAAAATCAAAAAAACAACACCTAAAGAATATTGGTCCCATGATAAACCTCTGGGCGGCGCCGCATGTAACAAATTACCCTTCTGCAAAAAGCGAGGCGGTTGCGCCATGCATCGATGAAGCAGTAGCGATACTTCTTAAAGGCCAAAAAGCGGATAAACACCTGGCAAAGTGAGGCTTCAGAGGATGTCCTTTGGGTGGGCCGGTATTTGGATAGTGGGATCCCCTCAAATATTTGGGGATAATGTGGAATAATCTGATTTCATGTTTTGGAATTCATCTTTTTGGGAATCTTTTGGACATGTCTTAAGAGGTGACCCCCAGCTCATGCTCTATGATAATCAATGAGAATTCCCAATGTGTGAGGGGTAGTAGAACCCACAAACTAATCATCAGCCAACGGGGGTTCAGCAGCCACTGCTCAAATGTTTTTTGGTTTGCCCGAAGGACCCATGGATTCCTGGTTGAAAACTCCGCTGGAATGAAGCTATCACCGAGAAGTGGGGGTGGCAAATGGGGGTCAGCACATGTCAGCACCATCATTGAATCATTCGCAATTCCTTATAACAGGTATTAAGCGCTATTCATGCGGGGGCAACTGGGATAAACATCCCGAATTTCATCCGAAAACAAGTCATGTCTTGAGATGGTTCATAGAACACAAATGGGCGGGATATTGTTTGTTTTTTCCGGTCAGCAAAGACCAACGGCATCCAATGATTCTTGTGCCTTCCTCATCATGCCATCAGCGATGTCTTGTGATCTTGTTAGCCCATTCATCCCCCCGAAAGGTTGGGTCACAAATGCAGTAGACACCTTGCGTTGGAATGTTCGGAATGACCAGTCTTAATCCACAGAGCACACCTTGCTAAACGCATCTAAACGCATGAGCAACCCCAGGGGGTGCATTCCTGCACCCGTACCTCCGAAGTGAAGTACACGCAGAAGATGTTCTCCACAATGATGCTATAAGGCTCCAACGGTAAACTGTCCAAGGTGGCGCTGGCTACCCGGATGCAGCTAGCCCTGTGATTTTATTCAAACAGATCTGGTTGATGTTGATGGATGTTGATGGTACTTACCGGACTGTTCCGAGTGAAACGAACTAGTCAGTTGAGTCAGTTGGAGTTTCTTTTTGGATGCAAAACCAGTGCCAATACCGGAAGCCCACCTGCTTACCTGTTCTTCAGCTGATCGGCACAGGTCAAAATCATTCAAAATCCCTGTTCCCAACATGCTCAACGCTGCCGCGCCTCCCATCGGCCAATTTCAAGGCTGTATGGTTCCACTGAACATCCACGAAAATCCTACGAAGTCTGTGCACTAGCCGCGGAAAACGGAAATGGGGCTGCAAGGCATGGGAGGGTTGCACAACCAACATTTCATGGAGTCATAAACCAATATTGATATCAGGAGTGCGACTGTATGACAAAAAAGGTTAAATTACAACCAACTGTCAAACTGGAATGTCACATATGAACATTGGGGCATGATCAACCAATAAGTTCACACAACCCAGGAACACAGCATGACCCTAGCGCCTCTGAAGTGCCTAGGTGCTTGAAACATCTTGAGTGGTGAGATGGAGAACATTCGTAATTAATCTGACATTCTCCCCCCAATTAGAAAAGAACTACATTTCCTATGCCGCTGGAAATGTTGAGGTAGAGGTCTATGAGCACCCACCAGTCAGTCCAGAAGGCGTTCAGCACGATGACAAAGAGAGTCACGTGCTGGAACCGCTCATTGTTCCTCAGTCTATCCAGCAATCACACAAAGGACAACAGAACTGCACAAATGGGGTGTTGGTACCGTATGGAAGGATTTTGACAAGTATTTGTATTTGTATGTAGAAATGTACTTCAAATGTATCATGTTCATATCTGTACATGGTACCATGTCGTGACATGATTGTATCATGGCATGGATATGTTGCAAGCAGAGTAGTTTTGGTATGGCCATTTCATTGGGAAAATCCGAACAAAAATCCTGTGGATGGGCCGTTGCGAAATCCGAAGCGCCAGTTACGAACACTGTGGTGTTTATCATGTTGATCCCGCTATTTTGTTTGGGTTTCAACCATCCTGGAATGGTGATGCAGGATTTCGCAGCCATCCACTGTATGTTAAATCATTAAACATTAATAACCATTATTTATAAGCACTATTAACCATTATTAAACATTAATAACCATTATTGAACATTAATAACCACTATTAACCACTATTAACCATTATTAAACATTAATAACCATTATTAACCACTAAGAACCATTATTCTCCTCCCCAAGGACCTGAGGATGTCAGCAGCTCACAACCATCCATCACCGAAATTTCGCCGGCACCCTGCAGCAGTCAAAGTGGCGCGATCCGACCGAAGAAGCCGTTGCCAATTCTCTTGTTCTTAGAGTCCTGGATCGTGGCAACTGGAACCCGAAGCCCAAACTGGGATTGTTACTATCACTGGATTGGTTGAAGGGAAAATCTACAGGAAACCATGGGAAAAGCCCTAATGATATATATATAGGGGTATCCTGTAAATGTTCAACCATGTTCAACCAATCCAGTGACACTTTCAATTTTCAGGATCAAGCCACGGCTATCTGGATAACAAGCCCGGCTAGTTCCGAATTGATCCCTCACTGGGATGATCCTCCATGGGAGGCAACAGGAATCAATGGCATGTGATGACACCATTTCTGGTGACAAATTGTCAATGTCAGTGCAATCTATATGTACTACTGGTACATTGTAATACAATCAACAGTATTTCCTAGCAACAAGTATATAAATATATATATATATATATATATATATATGTATGTACATATCTTACATTATAATACATTATAGTACTATATTGTAATATTATATATATAATATATATATAGTTATATTAAATCTTGCTGCAACATTTCTCAAAGTTTGACATTTCAGAAACTCCTCCAACATGGTGACTGATGTCCTCGGCGAAGGTTTGTTTCAGAATGAGCGAAGGTCATGGTGACTGGGTGCATAACTGAAGGGCCACTGGGCCACTGGGCAAGCTTCAAATTCAACAAAACTCATCAAAACTCGAAAAACAACTCGAAAAGGGCGTGTTGAACAATTTCATCAGTTTCCAATCCGAGACATACATGGCAAAAATTGGACTTTCCTAGATCTGTATGCCATTTTTGGACTTGGTTGAACATGACCTGATGGTCCAGGTTGGGACACATCCCTTCGACCTGGTCGACCACATTTATGGATTTTATGGGTGGTTAAGGTGTCACATCTCGTGACCCCAAAATCATCCAAATAAAAATCCCATAGGATCCATGTATGCCATATATGGTAACATTTACCATCAATATACCCCCAATGTTAGCATATATACCATACATGGATCCTATGGGAATGGGTCATCAAATAGGGAAATCGCTGGTGTTGTGGGTCATTTCCGTCTGTGGAACAAGTCAAAATTGATAACCCACGGAGCTGATGCTTCAAATGGTAGTTTAATATAGCCATGGAAACTCTCCATTCTTGATAGCTACATCATCGAACTAAATTGGCAATCTTTCATAGCTATGTCGAATTGCCAAAGGCTAAATCCATTTGATTCTAAATTTATAGATGGCAATATATATATATATATTAGATGGTAATGGTAACATAAATATAAATTCATATTCTCTTATTCTATATCCTTATGGATTATAATGATTTATATTAGTGTAAACTTATTTTCATCCCATTTATAGATGACGTATTTATATTATTAAAAGTATTTAAAAGTAACCAAAGGGTATTATAACATGACTATACTTTTAATAGTGGTTTTCTATTTATAGACGGTAATCCATAAAATAATCAATTGGGGTATGTCCCTCCAGCCAGATCCCTTCCGAGGAGCCGGAGAGTCGCTCCATTTGCCTCGACCCGAAAAAAAGGCTGGTGCCCTGTAGATCTTGGACCATCAAAGGAGAACATATATGGAAAATCTATGGAAAATCTATGGAAAATCTATGGAAAATGTATGGACATATATGAAAAATGTATGGACCACATTTGGAAAACTATTAAACATTCTCTTTCAGGGAGTCATTTTCACCTTCAATGGTTGTTTCATCTATGCTTGGAGTAGGGCCCACCAAGCATTTTTCCGAGTCACCTCTCCGCATGTCATCTCCGAGTCATCACTATAGCATGGAAAACTGTCTGGGTCACGTCAAACCTATAAAAGGCGGGTTGCTGCATTCAACCCCTTCATAACATATCAATCAGTTATATCAAGTTCTTCCTCACATTCCAAGGTACGACTGTTGGGAAGTTGTATCCTATGATATTCCCATACAATTGTAGGTTCTGTCCCCATGATATTCTCATCTACGGTATCACCCCCCCAAAAAAAATATCCCCAGTTTTATGACCATCATATCATTACATCCCCATAAAATGATTGGTTTTGATGGTAAACTTTAAATACAATGGCTGGTTCAGTTCAAGATCTTTGAATCAAATTCACCAGTCATCACCAGTCAACCCAATGAATCCCCAATCCCCATTATGGATGGTCATATTCCCATCAAATCCCTGTGGAACCAGCACCTTCGGTTCCATCCCGGAGCCATCACTGGCAGTGCCTGCGAATCCATGAGGTATCCATATCACTGGATTGGTTTAAGGGGAAAAAAAAACGGGAAAACCCCATATTTAACGGGAAACTTTATGGTGTCCTGTAGATTTTCCCTTAAACCAATCCATTGACCACAGTTAGGGAAGGTTCAATTTAACTATGGAGAGGAAGCCATGGATAGTTAGAAGGAATGGTTATGGATAATTATAACTTATATGAACAATAGTTATAACTTATATTCCCTATGGAAGCCGTGGCCCTGAACAAAAGGGAATATCAATAGTTCGTTTTCCAGCTACTTATAGTATAGTAGTGCGCAAGTTACCTAGTATAAGTATAGATGATAAACATGATGATATTAGTGGACGATTATGATGGATAACCAACTAAAATGGGATTTAATGGGATATGCATGAATCGGAAAAAAATGAATGAAGTATAGTAACCCCATAAACAGATTCAGAAAAGGTGCGACTTTCGACTCCTACTGCAATCATTGTTGTTTCGATTTCTTTTTGGTTGCTAAAAGTGAAGAAGTACGAAACTAATTACACTCCACCAACCAAATTATATCAAGCAATCAGTCAGTACCAAGCCTGACGCTTGTGGCACCAGCGGAAGTGCGTCATCCATACCTCGCATCGTGCCACAGCTTGGGGCTGGAGAAGGATCCGCTGGAGATCCAGAGTCCATCACAGTTCATCACCGACCCATCCCGAGCCATGGGGAAAAAAGGTGAAACATGACCTGGATTTGGAGAACATGATTTTCCCGACCTTTGCTGCCCCTGAAATGAACTGCTGAAAAAGTCATGTCGTGTATTGGGTACGTGCATGCTAATGGCTGTAATGCCTGCCAAAGATCTAAAGTTATGACGTTCCCTTGATGAAAAAGTTCAGACTTCGCATCCACGGGATGCGATGGACAGATGATGACCTTCCCAGTCCAAATAGCAACATCTCCAAAAATGTCAACCTCATATCAAAAAACCCTAGGCCCTAGTTGTTTTTAATGTTTTTTCTCCAAATCCAATGGTGTACCACATCTTTTTCTTGTTATGCGGCTATCTGAGGGGTATAAACCAATTCCAAAGACACCCATTGGATTCATTGCGGGGTTAACCTCTAAGAAGTGATCAATTTTTTGCTCCAAGTACTTCCAAAGGGTAAGAATCGACATGATTCAGATGCCGTTCCAAAATTATCCAACTAGTTGACACCGATTTGAGGTATACCATGCACAGTAAAGAGGTACAAAATGGAACAAAGCAGTTTGACCGCATGAAGCAATACCCTCCAATAGCAATGGAAATATCCGTGAACATCCACCGTTCACCAACAATTTCCCCTGGGAAACCAGGGATTGTCCACACCCGCCTCCGTGTTCGGCGGCCCCGGCGTGCCCCGTTGTGCCCCGTTGCAGGTGAATCTCTTGTTGTGATTAGCTATTAGGGTATTGCCATGTGACAATCGACAACAGCTGTAGCAATCTTTACTGGTGAAGAGTCAGGGTCATGGCGACTTGGAAAAATGTGGATCTGGGTATCGGCTTTAGGCTCTAAAGATCTAAATGCTATTCTGATCTGTCTGTCTGCACATTCTTTTTACGAGGATATATCCTTCCACCAGTCAACTCATGAGAAATAAACCCAGAAAGTTGGAGAGGTGAGACCTAATCCAGTCATGGAAAAAATGTGTAGCTTGGGACCATTTTCATCCATTTTCGGCATTCAAACTCTGCGTTTCCTGCAAACCAAAGTTGCCGCATTTTGTTGGGCGACTCGAAAGGGATACGTGGTGAACCTCCTTTCTGGTGGGCAGTAGTGGTCACCTGGTCAACCATTCTGGACGCGATGGCCACTTCTGATACAAGTCCTACACGACCGATATTTTTTTTTCGCAACCGGGTCACATGTCAGCCATTTATCACGAAATATGAAAACACATAGAGGTTCCAAATGGAGGTTTCCTAGAATATGGGTACCCTCTGGTAATTTAAGATAACGGAAAATCACCATTGAAATAGTGGATTTTCCCATGAATAGCATGGTGGATCTTTCCATAGTTATCTTAGTTTACCAGAGGGTAGCCCAAACCAGTGGTTTCCCGTTCCAATATCTTCCAAGGCTGTTGCACCAAGCCGACATGTCGAAGTCCCTGTCCCTCGCAGCGGGGGCAACTGACCCTGATGTCCGCAAAGCCGGGCCTGGACTGCGCCAGAAGACGCTGGGGTTATAGACTCCCAACGGATCAAAACAAAGCATTTGCTGCTTTGTTCATACAGTAGTTGCTACTTAGCCATAATTACTTATATAGTCATATATAGTCAATGCTCCAAAGGGAAAGGTTTTAGACTAGACTGAGAAGATTCCAGTGAGGTGAGTTCCACTGTTCAGAAATAGATCTCTCCGACCAGCTGGTGCATCATTAGAACACAAAGGTCTCAAGGGACTGCGAGGTGCAAACCCCCAAAACAAGGTCATACAAGGTCTAAATCACCCACTATTCACAAGTGTAACAGTGTAACATCAATAGCACGCTAAACTTTGATGGCATGTCACATCAGACTGTGCTTGGACATCTGCATCATACAGATATAAAATACACCCTGTGCACCATGCTGGGGACCCCGACAACTGTTTAAAATTTGCATTGATGTCGGTGTGAACAGCCTTGGATGGCCACTAATGCTCATATCAGCAAAAGCACTGAACCAGAGCAATCAGAAAAGAACTGTTTTCCAGTCGTCTCATATCGTCTCATTCAGTTTTCACTTGCAGGACTTGCAGGTTTCATCAAATTTTGGGATCGGGAAACCTGGGAACCTTGGAACCACCATCCAACTGATGACCCAACCCCGCCAAGCCCTGCCTCGAAGTAAACGCAAAGCCTCAGAGCAAGCTGCGCCCGCTGCAACATCCAGCTCTTTGGCAGCCAACAAGGCTTTATGGATTCATGGATGGGGCCCCATGGGGGTTCCTTCTGCCACACATGAATAGATAAAAAACACAACCCTCATGTCGGAGTGGGATCTGTCCTCACGTGAAACATCTAAGATGTTCCGGTCTCAGATTATGACAGAATCAATTCCAGCAGAAGCAAGACAGGCGACTGCTGGATCATGATCGGTCTCCGTGTATCAACGCGTAAAAAGAAAACTCTAGCTTGGCCTTTTTCAGCCGCCTTCATACATCGGAGAGGGGTTGTAGTTGAAACATTTTGGAAGTGGCTCTGAAAATAGGGTACCCCTCTATTGGTTGATTACCACTTATATATAGCCATTGATTCGTGTGAATATGTGTGACTCCCCACTTTCAGACACACCCCAGTCATGGCCAGTACAATCCTCAAACCTTCGAATCGCCAGCATTGTCATTCTCCTCTATGCCATCCCAACCACTTTCCCAAGCAGCGTCAAGAGACATAGTAATGACATGTCATGACAATACACAATCATAGCGTAACAAAGATGTATCATCATTTATGTAGCATCATCTATATACTTTATCATCATCATCCTTATCCTCTTTCTGCTCCTCATCGTCACCCTAATCATAATAATGATAATCGTGATAATAATGATAATCATGATAATCATGACAATGATCTGATAATCATGATAGTCATTATCATCATGATCATAATCAGCAGCAGCAGCGCTGAATCTGACATAGAAGGCATTTTCCAGAACGTGTGTATTGAGGATCACGCAAGGAACCACCTAATGAGTTTTGCATTTTGTTCTGGGCAAATGATGCAGCAACCAGATTGTTCGTAGCACGAAAGGGTAACACACTCAAAGCTTCATCCCTGCCTACTCTTCCATAAAATCTATCATTATCATTGTCATTCATTGATATCATATAATCATATAATCAAAGGCATTGTAGTGAATGTACACGCAACATGTATAGTTTTACATGTTGGAAATAAACAAAAAAACATATCTGAGACCTCACATCCATCCATCTCCCCGCTTCCCCAATAACAAGTGCTGGCGTTTTCCACCGCTTTTCCACCGTGAGACCCATCTTCCAACGCGGCGATCTTCGCCAAGTACGGTTTCAAGGCCTGTTTTTTGAACAGAGCTGCGGTGTAGGAGGGGTGCATGGGGCTATAAGCAACAAATAACCATGGGATATAAATGAGGTTGTTGGGCCATGGGATATAAATGGGGTTGTTGGGTGCATCATTGGGATGTAAATATACAGATTAATATGCAGATAATTATACTTATAATTATAATCTGGATATATTTATGGGTATATTTATACTTATAATGAGGCTATAATCTGCATATAAATACAATAATTTACTCCACTGATAAGTTTCAGCCAGTTACATCAATCCTAACCATCATTCTAGTGACGTCGCATTTCCTGGTGAAAGTCGGGATTGTGAGTTCATAATGGTTCATAGATAGTAATGAGATTGAATCTTCACAATATTGGGTAGTATAAGAGCCCCTACAATCATCAAAGAAGTAGTATGTTTTTTCGAAGTTGCTAATGTTATTGTGATATTACATGGCTATGAACTGGATACCGACAACTCTCACAGTGACGTCTACGGCGGAAAAAACAAAGAACTCTGTGGAAAGAAAAAAAAATGTTGGCTATGACGTCAAGAAGGATAGGTATTGCTATGATAATCACCGATCTTCCAACATCAGAAAACTCAAAACAGACATGATCACCTCAAAACATCAACAGTCCAATTCTATAGTTGTAATAATCTCCTGTAATAATCACCTGTAATAATCACCAATAACCCAGGTAGTACATAACTTCCTATATTAACCAATCAATGGCAGGTACCTCGAAGAAGCGCTCGTCGGCTTCGATGAAGTCTAAACCACACCACGTGCCCTTTTCCTGGCCGGGCCGGGCATAGCAGTGCTGAAGAAAAGGTGGGGGAAAACCATGGAAAACCCATGGAAAATGTGAGTTGAACCTAAATGGGAGCAGCAACTTCTTTGATGTTCGTGAATGGGTCTGAGAATGTTGGTAAAAGCCATAAACCCAAAATCATCCAAAATCCGATTCTCATCATTTTTCCCTATTGAATAGCCATGAAATGGAGTAGTATATAATAGTATATACCAGTATCCTCCGTTTTTGTAGAAATCCTTCCACTTAGGCTTCGCAAGTCCACTTCTCAGGGGAGCGTGACCACCTCCAAAGTACAAAGACTGATAACTCACAATGAGAAAGGACAATATGGGTTTGTCTGAAAATAGTGTACCCCTACACCCAATGGTTAATGATCATTATCCCTACTAAATGGCTATAATTGGGGGTATACCGGTATACCCCATTTTCAGACATACCCATATGTGTCAATTGGACATGCAACAAACATGGCTTTAGGAGATTTCCATGATTTCCGGCTAGAGCTGTGAAACAGCTTCCAGACATCAACCGCAACATCCCACGTCACGTGAATGGTGTAGTTTTAAGTCAACAAAAAAACCTATCAATCGGGATAAAAGTCAATAAGATCCCAAAAAGTGGTATCTTCATGCAGTTGCCAAACACCCAGTTTCAACCTTGGCCTCTCAAGCTAAATGCCAACAGCGTCGATTATCCCGCTGGAGTCCAGTGGAGTGATTCAAACTCCAAAGATCTCCATGCTGGGAATGCCAACAGAAAACACATCGAAGTACCCAGGTCTGCCAACCAACGGTTGTCACCTCATGTCACAACTCTTCAGGCCACCTCATCGCACCAAGCCAAGAGCCGCAAACCATATCTCTGTGATGGATCCGTCCCTCGTTTCTTCCTGGATGTTGGGCCGAAACAACACATGGGGCTGGGATACTTTCCGAGGGAACGGTGAAAAAGGAGGAGTTTGGCAGTTTCTTGCGAGGTCAACCACATGACTCAATCATCATCAGGCGTCCGACAACATTTCTGGCATTTTAGTGACTCAAAATGAATCAAATGTGGCAATCTTGTCAACTATAACGCACAGCTGGATGCCACTAGTGCAGCGGTCATTATCTTCCCATCCTGCCCTTCGAAAGAAAGATCTCAAAACTGATCAAAAACAACAACCAATTCAATGTCGTTTCTCTCATAAGTAGTTTCTTGTCTAAACTGTCCTCTCAGTTGAGGGGTTTTCTTTGTTTTGATTCCAACAAAGACAGTTTGGAAGTTGTGAAATTTGATCATCCAAGAAATCTGCAGGATCGCAGTCATCCATTTCTTACAGCATTCAACTCGCCAACTCGCCCAGTTGGATTTAGGCCCAATCATCGGGCAGGAAAAAACCTGTTTGATGGCTGAGCAACCAACATCAACTAACCCCTCTGAAGGAGCTTTTTGTGTGCTGCGCCCAAAAAAAGGTTAGCAAAAACCAATCTGGTGAGGGAAAACAAGGTTCCTCAAAACAACGATCAGCAACTAGTCAGGTCAGGATATAAGTCATCCGAATTTTATCTCAAAATCATCAAGAACGAACTGCGTAAAAACAGAAAAATCATAGATTCGCCAAGTGGATTCCACATTCAAAGAGGTACTAAAAATAGGGTTGTTATCGTTTTTCCCCTACAAACATGGCAGTTTTCGGCGTAAAAATTCAATTTTCCGACACACCAAAACCATACAGCTGAAATCGTCCGGTCCCCTGTAGGTCGATCCGCTTGAAGATGTGTTTGGCAGTGGCCTGAAGCCAGAAACATGAAAATTTTGTCTCATATGAATACTTACATAGCGAACTATATAATATATATATATATTGTAGATTATATATGTGCACTATTTGCAAAATCAAAGTGATACTAGACATGTAAGTATATCAGTAATATCTAGTAATATAGATTTACCATTATATACTCCAGTAAAATGAAATTACCGTTCATCTGAGAATAAAATAGAATAAACATAGTAGCATTAGCCGGGAAAATGTTGTATCAAATTGGGTCTTGGCTAGGGATTCTATAGATTTTGGGCATGTCACCCGAGCAAATCTGACTTGGATACTTGGAAGACCATGAGCCTGTAGTTAGCCTCTGGTAATCAAACATGCTATTGAACATCACGTGCAAATGGAAGGTTTAATGGAAACATCACATATAAATGATGGATTTTCCATTTCCACGTTTGATTACCGGAGGGATCCGGAGGGTATACAACAAATGACAGCTTGGTTTGACTGTCAAAATGCTTGCTTTGCTCATAAACATGTTGCGGCTTGGGGTCAAAATGCTCCAGCAAATGCAGAGTGGCCATATTCCCTTCTCCAAATATTTGATGACAAGTTGATTTGAGTTTCTTTCTGCCATACGCCAAACACCCCATGTTCGTAAGTCAAAATACACATGTCAAATAATCGAAGGAAGTTTAGAAGTCAAATTTCCCACAAATGGACAGATGGACAGGCAGAGGTGGGAATAGTCAGAGAAGACAAAAAGAAGAGAGAAGATCAGAGAAGAGAAAGAGTCAGAAGAAAGAAGATGCAGGTGCGGGAAAAAGTAGAAAAGTCGCAACTCACTCTGTTTTTCTAATGATTTGTGGTTCCGGAGGGTCGAAAAGTAGGCTCGCTAAAGCGGCGGG